>Ga0163109_10000187_pt1 | contig 49424 bp, 47 predicted proteins | sample CRUFie1St13metaG_FD_108704 | JGI IMG/M metagenome (GOLD analysis project Ga0163109, IMG submission 108704) | Marine microbial communities from the Costa Rica Dome - CRUD Field 142mm St13 metaG | ecosystem: Environmental > Aquatic > Marine > Oceanic > Photic zone | place: Costa Rica: the Eastern...
TCATTTATTATATATATATTATTATTATTTAAAAATTATTAATAATATAATACTAAATGATTCATAGCCCTTGGGTAGAAAAATATAGACCGACATCTTTTGAAGATATAGTATTAGAACCAATAAATAGAACATTGTTAAAAAATATTATAAAAACGAATAATTTTCCAAATTTATTATTTTATGGACCACCAGGAACAGGAAAAACAACAACAATTATTAATTTGATAAATGAATATCAAGAAAAATATAATCAAAAAAGCAAAGGTTTAAAAATACATTTAAATGCATCGGATGATAGAGGTATAGATATAATACGAAATCAAATAAATCAATTTGTTAATACAAAAACAATATTTGGAAAAGGTATGAAATTTGTAATATTAGATGAAGTAGATTATATGACAAAAAACGCACAACAAGCATTAAGATATTTAATACAACAATATTCAAAAGATATAAGATTTTGTTTAATATGTAATTATATAAGTAGAATAGATGTATCATTACAAAATGAATTTGTAAGATTACGATTTTGTCAATTACCAAAGAAAGATATTTACAGTTTTTTAAATAAAATAATAAAAGAAGAGAAAATAAATGTAAAAAAAGAACAAATATATGCGATTCAAGAATATTTTAAATCGGATATAAGAAGTATGATAAATTATATACAATCTAATCACGATAATGGAGGTTTGAATTCAAATATTATAAGAAATGATTATTGGAATAATTTTATAAAGAAAATAAAAAATAAAAAAATAGAAAATTTACAATTATATAAATATATAATCGATGAGAGTATTATATACAATATTCAAATAAAAACGTATATATTTAAATTTTTAAATTATATGATCCACGAGAAAAAAATTGCAAATAATAAAAAATGGATAATAATAATAAGAAATATATTACATAACAGTGATATAAATAATAAATTTTTATTAAGATATTTTATTGAAGAAATTTATTCATTAGTGCAAGAATTATAATATAATTTCATACGTTTTTCTAATTTATTTATAAATTGATTAGGTGATATATGGTGTGGATTAAAATTATTTCTTTTTAAACTATACTCATTAAGAATAGCTTTGTAGGATTTTTTTTTTGTTTTTTTATTTTTTAACATCTTATCTTCATAAGAATTGCTAAATGTTTTTACTTGAAACATTTATATAACAAAATAAAGAAAAAAAAATTGATTTAAATAATATTAATATATTTAATAAAAATGAACTTAAACGATGAACTAGATGAAGAATGGATGAATTTCAATGAAAATGGAAATTTTGAATCAAATAAAAAATCTAATACTAATGAATCAATAAATGATATAAAATGCAGTGATATTTATATATCAACCAAGACAAAGATAGGATATTTAAATTTAACAAGTATAGATTTAAATGACTTATTTTGGAAATTACCAATATTAGAATATCATATTCCAAAAAATGGAATTTTAAAAAAATCATTTAAAATAAATTGTAATAGTAAAGAAGAAGTATTAGAATTGGAAAATAAAATAAAATCAAATATAAATGTAAAAGAAACTATTATAACTCAAATAGATAATATACATAATAAAAGGCATAAATTTAAAGATATTCGAAAAATTGATATGGGATTATGTAAATCTGATTTATTAAGTTGTAGAAAAAAAAAGAAAGGGGCATTTTATAACTGCTTTGCTATAATTATGCGTATTATGTTTAAAAATGTTTTCAAAGAAGTGCATATAAAAATATTTAATACAGGTAAATTAGAAATACCAGGAATACAAGATGATAATTTATTATACAATGCTCTAGATGAATTAATAAAAATATTAAAAAATATTATGAATAATGATGATATTTATTATAAAAAAGATAAAATTGAAAATGTTTTGATTAATTCTAACTTTAACTGTGGGTATTTTATAGATCGAACAAAATTATATAATGTTTTGAAATATGATTATAAAATTCATTCATTATATGACCCGTGTTCTTATCCCGGTATTCAATGTAAATTTTACTATAATAAAATTAATGATAAAAATGATGGTATTTGTCGGTGTAATAATAAATGTTATAATATTAGTAAAAAAGATAAAAAACATATAAAAGACGCTTGTACTGAAATATCTTTTATGATTTTTCGAACAGGTAGTGTTTTAATAGTTGGTCATTGTGATGTAGATACTCTTATGATAGTATATGAATACTTAAAAAATATATTAACTACAGAGTATTTAAATATATATCAACCTGGAGTATTTGAAAAGAAAGTTAAAAATAAAGTAAATAAAATTCGAAAGAAAACAATATTATTTACTGCTTGAATATAACCAATTTATATATTTTAAAGATGTTTTTTTTGTAAAATAATCATCATTTTTAATATTTGATAATTTTTTTATTAAAAATACTTTATTTATAGGTTTTTTTATTAATTTCAATACAAAATATTTATATAATTCAATATATTTATTTATTGTTGTATATTTATTTATAATAAATTTTATAAATACATCTACTATTTCTGTATCAAATTCATATATAAAATAATTATTTATTAGTTTCTTTGATATATTTTTTATATCTTTTACATTACTTTTTATAATATCGAAATTAATTATATCATTTGTGTTTTTTAACATTATGTTTATATGTGTATTGTATACATCAGTGTATTTTTTTATTCTTATATATAATCCTTTTTCATAGTCACTTAATATTAATTTTTTTCTGAAATCATTATTTATTTCGAAAATAGTTTTTTTATATACAAATAAGGTTGCGTCCTTTGAATTTAATTGTATATAATTACTTGTTTCTTCTCCTATTTGTCCAACAAATTCAACATAATATAAATATGCTTTTTGAATATGATATATTATTAATTCAATATTTTTAGTATATATTAATAAAAAATTAAATATATGATTTATTGTATCTAATCCTCTAATTATTATAAATGAAAAATATTCACTATTTTTTGTTGATAAATTATTATAAATATAATCTATATAATTTTCTACTAGATATATGTAGGTTTCAATTACTTGATTTACTGAATCTTTTGATAATTTATCATTATAATTTTCTGTATTATAGATATTTTTTTGTGCGGCTTCCATTTATTATTTATATACACTAAAAAAATAGCTAAAAAACTATTTAAAGATTTTATTTAAAAAAATATATAAAATACAATGTCTGCTTTGTCGGCCGAACAACAAAAGAATAGTGAAGGTAGCTCAAATTATAAATTACCTACCGGAACTACCCTACAGCATTGCGCTAAACTTGCTATCGTTGAAGATAAACCAATAATGTTTGACTATTGGACCCAATCCTGTGACAAAGAAGTTCTTATTGGTGTTAGAGAAAATGAAGAAAAATTACTTGTTAAAAGCGAAGAAGAATATACTAGTCCTATTAGTAAAATCTACAAGGTTGAAGGTGAATATATTATTATTACTGAAAATTCTATTTATGTAGTTAGTGCTGATATTCCTACTAAACGTGTTTCATAAATATATTAATTAATTTTCCTTTAGTTAATATATTTTTTTTAATGTTTTATTTCGTTTTCTATACATATGTTTATTTTTTAACGTTTTTCTACCACCTTTTTTAAGTTTTCCTTTTTTTAATGTTACTGATTGATAATGATTATTATTTTTATATTCTATTACTATTGCATCACCTTTTTTAACATCCTCTATTATATCATCTAATGTCTTTTTCTTTTTACTCATTCCATTTACATATACAAGTATATCATCTGAATTAAGGTCTATAATATATATATTTTTAATTTCTAATATATTTGCTAATACCTTTGTTTCAGGAAATTGCATCCATAAATTTGATGAAATGTTATTGTTATCAGTTGATGATTGTAAATAACCTTCAAGAACACGAGTTATAATAAGGTTTAACATAAGTATATCATTATCTTCTTTTTTATATAATTTTTTTATAAGTGGCGATAAATTATTATCATAGTTTGTTTTTGTTATTTCATTACCCCATTCCGATTCTTTTTCCTTATTAAATATATTTTTAATTATCAATTCTCTTAATATATTTCCTTCTTTTGTCAAATCATTACTTTTCTTTTTAGATAATTCTTCTATTTTTACATCTTTAATTTTATTTTCATTTATTTTTTTTTGTAATTTTTCTTTTATTGTATCATTTTTAATTATTGAATATAAAATACTATTGTAACCACAATTACCATTACTTTTAATTTTGTGCGTCTCAAAATTTTTTTCAAATTTATCTTTTTTATCATCTTTTTTATCATCTTTTTTATCATCTTTTTTATTAACGATTTTTTGTTCTATTTTTTTAATTCTTTCTTTTTCATTCTTCAATTCACCTTTAATATCTTCATAGTAACTTGAAAAGAGTTGCCATTTTTTTAAAAAATCATTATCTACATTTTTTTTTGCTTCTAATTCATTTAATAATGTAAGTGCATTTATTATTTTATTATTCTTTTTTTTATTTTCATATTTTTTAGCTTCAATTGTTTTTTTTAATTCTTCTATCAAATTTTGTTGTAATTTGTTATCTTTTAATTTTTTTAAAAAATTATCATCTACTAATTCTTCTTTCTCCTCTTTATTTTCTTCTTTTGATTCTTGTTTTTTCTCTTCTTTTTGTTCATCTTTTTTTCCTTCTTTATTTTTTGATTCAGATGATGGTGCAATTTCCTCCTGTTTCTTTTTTATTTTTTTTGTATAGTTATCAATTATATTCTTAATAATATCTTTTACATTGTTAAATTTATTTTGTAATGCATCTGCTATTTTATCCCTATTTTTATTAAAAAATTTATATAAATTATTATAATTTATTAAATTTAATAAAGCTAATTTTTTATTAGATAATTTTTTACTTTCTTTATCTTCTGCGCCTTTTCCTTTACTATCGCTATTATCTGTAACTTTTTGTGTTACAAAATCATCAGTTTTAGATGCTAATGGTCCTCCTTCACGTTTGAATAGTTTTCGTACTGAATTTAATTGATTTGTACTTAAATTTAAAAAATTTATAATATCAAGTTCATTTCCCATTTTACAATCATCCATTTTTAAATCTTCCATTTTCATTTTTTCCAAATCTTCTTTTGAAGTATCATATATTTTACATTGATCTTTCACAGATGCATTGTAGTTTTTTGCATTCATTAAAGTTTCTTTTTGTTTATTGGTTATATGGCTATCATAACTAAATGGACATCCTTTCATATCACCATATTTAATTTTTGGCATAATATAATCCATATGGTCACTCTTCAAATCCACATAATGAAATACTCTTTTTTTCATCTTTTTCAATTTGCTGTTTGGATATACATTTTCTTTAATATGATTTATTAATTTTTTGTAATCTTTAAAATGTAAATCAAGCCATTTTTTGAAATTAATCATATTTTCATAATTAAATTTTAATTTATTTTTGACTCCTTTATTATATTCATCCATAGATAATCCTTTACAATTTTTATTCATTACTAATTTTAACCAATCTTTAAAATCATAACTATTTTTTCCCATTTCTTCTTTTATAGCTTTAAAGTCGCTTTTGTTTTCATCACATCTTTTATCCATTTGTTCTTTCTTTTTCTTCTTCTTTATTTTTTTTGCTTCTTTTCTTATACTTGCTTTATTATTTAATTTTTTTTTATCTTTTTTATTTTCTGCACCACCGTTTTGTTTTGAATCATCTTTTTTATCATCTTTTTTTCCTTTGGTTGCATTCTTATTAACAGGTTTAATGATCTTTATTGGTGTTCCTGTTTTTTGTGATTCAGAATCTCCGCAATAACTTTTTACATAACTGTATAAATCTGCTTTTTTCTTATCTTTCCAATTAATGCCATCTTTAGATTTTTTAGGTGCTATATTTTCGCATATTGTTACAGCAGCTGCTATGAATGCAAAAGACATTCCTTCTTGTAATAAAGTATGGTAATATTGAAAAATATCGATTTTATTTTCAGGATTATTTTTAAATGGTGCAAAAAAGTTACATATAAATCCATAATTTTCTTCTAATTCATAAAAAAATTTTTTAATTATACCAAAATTTGTTACATCAAAATAAGACATTTTTTTATCTTTGGTTGTTAGATAGTTAACAACTTTATCAACTTCCATATTTTTTATTTGATTATCCCATTTTTTTTGATCTACTTTGTGAACAAAATATATTGGATTTTCTCCATCACCTTTTTTTTCATCTTTTTTAGTAGCTCCACCATTTTGTTTTGAATCATCGTTTTTATCTTTTTTATCTTTTTTATCTTTTTCATTTTCTTTTAAAGAAAATGTTTTTTCATTAACTATAGTTTTATCAATTTCTTGTCTACCTAATCCTAATACACGATGAAAAAAATGACCATCTGATACCTTTTTTTGTAATTTATCTATTTTTTTATATTCTATCTCATTATATGTATTTTGCCAACTTTCATATAGAATTATGAAATAATATAAGATAGTGCAATATATGGTATTATAGTTAGTAGAATTTTTCCATAAAGAAATATATTTATTATAACCTATTTTTTTTTCTAATATATCATAATATAACATAGTTATCGGTATAGAACTTTTGCTTTTTAGTGTTGCTTCTGGTGTCGTTTTTATTTTTTCCATAAATTTTTTATCTTTAAGAATAGCATCTTGGCGAAAAATACTATCATATGGTAATTGACCGGGAACTCTGTATTGAAATTGCATTAAAAACATACACATATCTATTAAATATTTATGACTATCATAATATAATCTCCATTGTTCTGGATTTTCTAATTTGGGTCTCCAATTTTTCATAGCTTCTGTTTGTGATTTTAATATTTGTCTATAAAATTGTAAATCTGAAGATAAAACATAATATTGATATAATATTTTTAATTGAAAAGCATCTATTTTAACTTTTTTTTTAACAGATGTTTGCAAATATTTTTTTAATTCTTCAAATCGTTTTTTTTTGATTGCTACAGGTAATGTTGATTGATCTTCAGTTAATTTTCTATTACCAAATACATAAGGTATAACATTATTTTTATTATGTTCATAATTTTTCTTGAATACATTAAATTCCTTTTTTTCAATTTTTAAGGAATTAAAAATAGGATAATCAGTATAATGATATCTATGATTAAATTCTTGAATACTTCCTATAAAATTATTATTTCGATCGCCTGTATCTATTCTTAACATAACAGGATTTGGTAATTCATACTTTATGTCTTTTGGAACCTTAATTTCTTTTTGTGCCAAAATCTTATCATCCCTAGTTTTTGTATTTATATCTCGTCTAGTCTTTTTACCTATGAATCTGGCTTGAATTTTAGTAGCTGCTTCATTTTGTTTTTTTTGCTTTATTCCTTCTTTAACTATTTTACGAGCTTGTTTCCCACGTTGAATTTTTTGGATTTTAACAGCTGCTTCATTTTGTTTTCTTTTTTCTTTAACTCTTTTTCTTTCTTTAATACCTCTGAACCTGGATTGAATTTTAACAACTTTCGCTTCTTTGATTTCTTTCTGGATTTGTTCCTTCTTTTTATTCAGCCCCGTCTCCACTCCTTCCAAAGCTTTTAATTTTGTTTCTTGTACATCTATTTCTTGTTTGGATTTTTTGGCGTTTTTCATATTCTGTAACTCTGCTATGGCTTGTTCAACATCACTCTTATTTTCTCCAATTTTTTGTTCTATTTTTTTTAATTCAGTTTCCAAATCTTTTATTTTTGTTGACATATTTAAGATATATAAAGTATAGATTTAATATTTAAAATAAAATAATTATTATATTAATGTCAGAATTGGATTTAAATATACATAACTATGATTTAAGAGATTTATTAAATCTATTTAAATTACCAGTAAATTTTGATGGAGATGATTTGAAGAGCGCTAAATTAATGATGTTAAAAACACATCCAGATAAAAGTAATTTAGACAAAAAATATTTTTTATTTTTTCAAAAAGCCTATAATAAAGTGAAACAAGTATATGAATTTAGAAGTAAAAGGAAAAGAGATATGAGAAATGTAACCTATGATAAAAATACAAATGATATAACAAATGAAGGAAATAAAGAATTATTAAAGAAATTTAATGGTCAGAAAGCGAGTGTATTTAATAAACAATTTAATGAATTATTTGAAAAAACAAGGATAAAAGATGGGGCGAATGATACCGGATACGGAGAATGGTATAAAAATGAAGATGAAGAAACACAAGAGAAAGCAAGATCGACGTCAGATTTTGAAAATATATTTGAAAAAAGAAAGAAAATAACAAGAGAATTAATAGTTCATGAAGGAGTAAGAGAAATGTGCAATGGAGGAGGTTATTCATTGGATAGAGATAGACCGAATGAATATAGTAGTGATATATTTAGTAAATTGAAATATGAAGATTTAAAAAAAGCACATACGGAAACAGTAGTACCCGTAACAAGAGAAGATTATGAAAGAATGCCAAAATATAATAATTATAAAGATATGATGAATGTAAGAAAGAATCAGGATACAACACCAGTATCTTTACAACAAGCAAATAGTTATTTAAATAATAGAAGAAATAATGAAACAAGAAGAGCAACAGAAACAGCATATAAATTAGTTCAACAAGATGAAGAGGTAGAGGAGATGACAAAAAAATGGTGGGGATATTTACGTCAATTGAAGAATTAGGTAAAAAAAAATAACAATATTAATATATATGAGAATTGAAGGATATATAGGAATATTTGCAGTAATAGCAGTAGTAAGTATATTATATGAAAGATATAATAAGAAATTTGGAGAAGACGACGAGTTGAGAGAATTTCATCTAGTTAGAAAACATTTATTGAATGATAATACAGTATTAAAAGGCAAACCAATAATATGGGTTCATACTGATTATAAGGTAAATTCAAGAAAATGGTTAGATTTTAAATCAAGAAATACAAAAGATTTAAATCAAAAATATGTAGAAATGTGTGTAGAAAGTATAGTAAAATGGAGTGGAGAAAGTAGTAATGTATGTATAATAAATGATGATTCATTTAAAACATTGATACCTGGATGGACAGTAGATTTTAATTTATTATCCGATCCTATAAAATCACATATGAGACATTTAGCAATGGCAAAAGTATTGTATTATTATGGAGGAATGTTGTTACCAAATAGTGTATTATTATTAAGAGATATAATGCCAATGTATAAACAAATGATAGGATATAAATCAATGTTTGTATCAGAAATGGTATCGAAAAATATAACATCAACAAGGTCAAGATTTTATCCAAGTAATAAAATAATGGGATGTATAAAGAATTGTAGTTTTATGGATAAATATGTAAAGAAATTGGAATTGTTGATATCAGGAGATAACACACATCAAATGGATTTTACAGGTGAAATGGATAGATATTTATATGAAATGGTAAAACAAGGAAAAATACAATTAGTAGATGGTAAATTATTAGGAATGAAAACAAAAGATAGGGAAGTAATATTAGTGGATGATTTAATGAATTCAAGTTATGTAGAATTTGATAGGGATATATATGGAATATACATACCAAAAGAAGATATACTAAATAGAACAAAATATAGTTGGTTTGCAAGATTAGATAGAAATCAAGTATATAATGCAAATACTATAGTATCAAAGTATATGGTAATTAGTCATGGTAAATAAAATATTTAATTTCATAAGTAGATTTAGAATAAACTATTTTTGAAGTGTATGGAATATGTATAAATTTACAAATTTGTCTTAAAACAGTAATAAAATTTTTATAAGAAATATTTCTTTCTAAATAAAATAATTTTGATTTAAAGTAGTATGGTTTAAGCAAATCATAAAAATTTTGAAAATGATTATCATCTTTTTTAAGATTTATTAATTTATATGTTTCTTTTGTAAAAATATAGTATTCATTGGTTTTAGTGCAAAATTTCTCCAAAAAATCAAAAAGAATATTTTTTGGAATAGTTTTTTGAAATATTTGACTCATTAATATAATATTATAAAAGATTAATTAAATCATCAGTAAATAAAACTAATTCTAGTTCATTTTCATGTAAAGTATGAAAAATTGAGATGTATTTGCATATTATTTTAATAATTTTATATTTAAGTTTTTCATCAATAAAAGTAGTAGTTTTAATAAAAATAAAATAATTATCTAAAATATCCATAACAGAGTAACCTTTATTAAATATAGTAAAAATAATATCAATAGCTTTGTTAATATCTTTATCATTTAACCAATATTCTGTAAATTTTTCAAATTCATAAAAACTAATATTAGTGCAAATTTTTTTTACCTTACTGCTAGTAATATTTTCATCTAATAATTTAAATTTTTCCAAATAATTAATTAATTGTCTAATAGAATTATTACATATATTTAATATTAAACGTTGTGCCGAAGGTTGAATAGTAATATTTTCAGCATTTTTAATTTTTTCAAATATTTTATTTAATGATTTTTTATCCATAGAATTAATTTTAATAATACTACATCTAGATTGAACTGAATCAATAACCTTTTGAATGTTAATACAACTAGATAAAAAATGAACATTATGACTATATTTATCGATACAATTACGAAAAACTTGTTGACTTTGTTCATTAATTAAATCAATATCATCAAGAATAATAAATTTTTTTTTACCTGGTATGTTACTTCGAGTTTGACTAAAAATTTTAACTTCATTTCTATAATATTGAATACCTTGATCTTTAAGATTGTTAATAACAAGAACATTATTATAGGGAATAGTATCTGAATTATAGTATTCTCTTATAGTTGCTTCAATAATAGAAGTTTTACCAGAACCACTATTTCCTATTAATAATATATTTAAATTATCCATTTCTAAAAGAGTATTTAATAATTTAACATAATCTTTATCAATAATAAATTCATTATAAAATTTAGGTTGATATTTTTTTAAAAAAGGTACATTCATTAATATAATTATAAGTTAAATAGTATTTAAGTTAATCTATATATAATTATACATATGGATTATTATAAAGTATTAAATGTAAATGAAAAAGCAACAAAAGAAGAAATAAAAAAAGCATATAGAAGATTATCTTTACAATATCATCCTGATAAACCAACAGGCGATTCGGAGAAATTTAAACAGATAAATGAAGCATATCAAACATTGGGAAATGAAAATAAAAGAAAACAATATGATATGTCAAAAAATCTACCAGAGGGATTTAATAATATATTTACAGGAAATGCAGGTGCGGGTGGTCCTATGCCTGATATATTAAAAATGTTTTTCGGCGGAGGTATACCAGGAATGCCAGGTATGGAAGAAATGGGAGGAATTCCTATACATAGAATGAATAGTAGTATGAATATGGAAGGAAATCCTCATATATTTTTTTCTTCATTTCCAATGGGAAGAAATGAAAATATGAATAAAAGATTTAATAGACCACCAGAACCAATTATAAAAACAGTTCATATTTCATTAAAACAAGCTTATACTGGAATAAATTATCCAATAGAAATAGAACGATTCATATATAAATTAGATACCAAAACAATAGAAAATGAAAGATTATATATAAATATACCAAAAGGAGTTGATAATAATGAGTGTATATTTTTAAAAGGTAAAGGAAATATAGATATCGAAAATAGAAAAGGTGATGTAAAAATATTTATAAAAATAGAAAATGATACTATTTTTAAACGAGATGGATTAAATTTAATCTATAATCAAACAATTACATTGAAAGAAGCATTGGTTGGATTCAATTTTCAATTAGATCATATAAATGGAAAATGTTATACAATAACAGCAGGGGGTGTAAATGTAATTAAACCTGGTAGTGAAACTGTTATAAAAAAAATGGGATTTCAGAGAGAAAATATTGTAGGTGATGTAATTATTAAATTCAATGTTATTTTTCCAAGAAGTTTAAATGAAGAACAAAAATCAAAAATAAAAGATATATTATAAATTAATTAATAAAACATAATAAAATAATTATGTTATATTAATACAACATGTGTGGTATATTTGCAATATATTCTGAAAAAAATACAAACGATAATTTAGTTGAACTTATAAATGGTATGATAAATTTACAACATAGAGGAAAGGATGGTTATGGATTTTCTATATATAGTTCTGATAACGTAATTTCTACTACAAAAAATCAAGGTGAAATTGATATAAATTTAAAAAATATAGAAAAAAAATGTAAAAGTTGTGTTGGACATATGAGATACTCTACTTCAGGATTATCTATAAAATCTGGAAAAACACAATACAATGAAATTCAACCTTTAATTGGAAAAAAAAATAATATAAATTATGTTTTATGTCATAATGGTAACATACCTAATATTAAAAAACACGATACTACATATATTAATGAAAAAATAATGAATAACAATAATTCTATTGAAAATAATCTAATAAATATAATGAATGAAATACCTGCTGCATTTTCAATTGTAATACTTATAAATAATAATTTATATATAATGAGAGATAGATATGGTATTCGCCCATTATGTATAGGTGAAAAAAATAACAATTATTATGTTAGTAGTGAAAGCGTCGGTTTTAATAATAATATAAATTACGTAAGAGATGTAAAACCAGGTGAAATAATTAAAATTAATGAAAATGGAATAAATACATTATATGTACATCCAGATGCAAAACTAGGATTATGTTTATTTGAAATATTATATTTTTTAAATGAAAATAGTTTTACTGATGGTTTGTATATTAAAAATATAAGAAAACATCTTGGTAAATTAATTGCTATAAAAGATAAAAATTATTTTTCTAAAAATGATTATACTGTAGTTGGAATACCTTTAACTGGAATATGTTCTGGTAAATCATATGCAAAACATATGAATTTTAATTATAAACAATTAATCAGAAAAAATACAAATTGTTCTAGATCATTTATTGCTATAACCGATAAAGAAAGAAAAAATATATGTAAAAATAAATTTATATATGATGGTAAAAATATCAAAGATAAAAAAATAATAGTAGTTGATGATACTATTGTAAGAGGTAATGTTATAAAATCTATTATTAATAATTTATATAAATTTGGAGCAAAAGAAGTTCATGTTCGAATACCCGCTCCACCTGTAATAGATATTTGTGAATTAGGTATATGTATTCAATCAAAAACTGAATTAATAATGAATAATAAATCTATTAATGAAGTATGCAAAGAAATAAATGCTAATTCATTAAAATATTTATTATTAAATGAATTACAAAATATACCAAAATATTCATATAATCAATGTTTTTCTGGATATATAGATGAAGCTATAAAATCATATAAACAAAATTGATTTAAAATAATAGTAATTTATTATTTTAAAATGAATCTATTAAAAGAACAATCTAAAGAAACAGGTTATTTAAAGGTAATATTGGGTCCTATGTTTTCAGGAAAAACAACTGAATTAATAAAGATATATAATAGTCATAAAGCTTGCGATATAAAAGTATGTGCTATAAATCATTCTAGTGATAAAAGATATCACGATAATAAATTATCTACACACAACAGAGATATGATTGATTCTATAAATTTAGATAAATTATCTCTTATATCTCCATTGCTTCATATGTATGACGTTTTTGTTATAAATGAAGGACAATTTTTCAATGATTTATATGATATTGTTAACATAATGGTAAATTTACATAAAAAAAAAGTTTATGTTGCTGGATTAGATGGTGATTTTAAAAGAAGAAAATTTGGTCAAATGTTAGATATAATTTCTTTGGCAGATGATGTTATAAAATTAAAATCTATTTGTATTAATTGTAAAAAAAATGAAGGAATTTTTACTCATCGTTTATCTAATGAACAACAACAAGTATTAGTTGGTAATAATAATTATACTTCTTTATGTAGACATTGTTATAATCTTAAAAATTCTATAAGTCCTCAATCGAAGCCCTAGGCTTATAACATAACATTTTATCATAATATATTTTTGCCCACATTAAATATACGTTTTGAACTAGAATTGTTGAATCGCATACTATTAATGGTATATCATTATCTAAATATCCATAACTTATCCAACTTACACTACATAGTGTCCATAAAAATAAATAACATATATTTAAATCATTAGTTTTTTTTGTTTTATTCACTTGATATATTTGCGGTAAACCCATTAAAATCGCACTTGATACCGCAAAAATCGATGTTATAAACTTCAACATATAATTAATATAAAAAAAGTATTTAAATCAAAATTAAGTATTTGATAAATAAATGCCCCCAAAGAAAAAAAATGATAAAGAAAAACCTCCTCCAAAAAAAAGAGGTAGAAAACCTAAACCAAAATCTAACGAACCTAAACCCCCTCCAAAAAAAAGAGGTAGAAAACCCAAAGGTGGTAAAATTATACAAAAAAATAATCAAAAATTAAATAATAATACAAAAATATCTCATAACGTAATATTACATTTAAAATGTAGTAAAAATGTTTTAAATAAAAATAGTAATATATTAAATCCTATAACGAATTATAATCCTGAAATATCTAATATTACCTCTTTTACTATGAATACTAATACTAAAAGCACTAATTTAAATTTTCAAAATTTTAAAAACGATACTAATAATCAATCTATAAAACAAAATAACATCATTAAAAATGATACAAAAAAATGTGATGCTAATAAATCAGATGATAAAGAAAATGTAAACGAAAATGTTAATATCAAGGAATTATGGCTTAAATTAGATATTTTAAAAAAAAAGTTAAAATTAAATAATGTTTCTGATAAAAAATCCTCTTGTTTTTGGTGCACTTATAATTTTGATAATCCTGCTGTATATATTCCAAAAAAATACGTTAATAATACATATGAAGTATATGGATGTTTTTGTAGTCCTGAATGCGCTGTTGCATATTTAAAAAATGAAAATATAGATACTTCCACTTTATGGGAAAGATATTGTTTATTAAATAATATATATGGTAAAATTTATGGATATTCTAAAAATATTAAACCTGCACCATCACCATATTATACCCTTGACAAATATTATGGTAATTTAAATATACAAGAATATAGAAAATTATTAAAAAATGATAAATTATTAATGATAGTAGATAAGCCTATGACTAAAATATTACCTGAATTGTATGAAGAAAATAACGAAACTCCTTCTGTATATAGTAATTTGTTATCTAAAAACAATAATAATAGTAATATTGATTATAGATTAAAACGTAATAAAGTATCTCATTCTAAAAATGAAATTATGTCTTCTAATTTTAATTTTTAGATTCTTCTTTTCTTTTTTGATAATCACTCATTTGTTTATCACAAAAGTTTCTTATTTCTGTCATAATCTGTTGGTTAACTGATTTAATCGGCTCTTTTTTTTTCTCTTTTTCAAAATTTGGATTTAAATATTCTTTTATTACTTTAATATAATCTCCATTCCATTCCTCCAACTTATTTTCTGCTTCTTCCTTTGTATAATTTGTTTGAGAACATACTATTGGAATATATTTATCTAAATTATATATTTCGCTCATATATACAATCTATTTAATATAAAAAATATATTTAAACGGAATTATTAATAATAAATTAGATGAATGAATCTAAAATTGAAGTTAATGATATTTTAAAAGAAATAACTAAAGATATTTCTGATGTATTACAAAAATCTATAGGTTCTATTATTGAAAATGATTATAATACTAAAAATGTTATATTTAATATACCTATTGTAAAATCCTTGATAAATGAAAATAAAAAATTAAAACAACATAATGAGTTTTTAACTAATTCCTTTAGAAAACTATTAACAGTAAATAAACAGTTAAAAGAAGAAGCTAAAAGTAAAAAAGATAATATTTATCTTGATGTAATAGATGTTAATAGAAAAAAAGATGATACTGTGATTTCTAATTTAAAACAACAAGATAATAGTAAAAATAATATAAAAATTGTAGAAATGAATAATCAATCAATTAATCCTGATGAGTGGCACGTATCTAGCGATTCCAGTTCTGAAAATGAAGATGATGATGATAGCAATAATCCTCAATATGAACAATTTCACTCTTTATCAAACTATTACAATAAAGTTACTGTAACAAAAAAAGAAGACAAAGAAGAGCCAACAAAAGAAGAACAAATAGCTTTACAAAAAGCAAAAGAATCTCCAAAATCACAAGTTAACCAAGAGACAGAGAAAAAAATAAATAAGTTATTTGAGGTAAATGGTGAAGAAGAGGAGGAGGAAGAAGATGAAGAAGATGAAGAGGAAGAAGAGGAGGAGGAAGAAGATGAAGAAGATGAAGAGGAAGAAGAGGAAGAGGAAGAGGAAGAAGATGAAGAGGAAGAAGATGATGATGAGGAAGAAGAAGAAGAAGTAGAAGAGGAGGAGGAAGAAGAAGAAGAAGAGGAGGAAGAAGAGGAGGAAGAAGAAGAGGAAGAAGAAGAGGAAGAAGAAGAAGATGATGAAGAGGAAGAAGAAGAAGATGATGATGAGGAAGAAGAAGAGGAGGAAGAGGAAGAAGATAGTGATGAAGAAGTAGAAGTACAAGAAAAAATTATTAAAATCAATAATCACTTGAAAAAAAAGGTCTACGTAGATGATGAGAATAATGTTTATGAATATTTAGAAGATTCATCAATTGGCGATATAATAGGTGAATTAAAGGAAGGTATTTTTATAAAAACATAATATATATATGTTAAGCTCAAATAGTTTATGTCCACCAGCATTTATATATTTAGTATATTGTGCCGTTCAGATGGCATTAGATGTTATGAAAGGATTTTATAATACAGCATTTATGAAATTAGTATCCGCATTTATATTTACATTATTATTACAATATTTATGTCAAACTGGTTTAGGAGTTGTATCTTGGATAATAGTATTTATACCATTTTTATTAATGACCGTAATAGTATCAGTATTATTATTAGTATTTGGATTAGACCCAAAATCAGGTAAATTAAAGGTAATATCAGCAAAGAAGAAAGCACCAATAACACAGGATAATAAAGTACCACATACACATAAACACGAACATAAAGAAGGTGACAAAGTTCACATACACGAAAAAGATAGATATGGTGTAGATAAAATAGAAAATAAACCTGTAGATTATGATAAAAAAAAAATACAACAATCAGCAGCAGCAGGAACAAGTAAAAAAAATAAGAATTCAAATTTTGGCATATTTACAAAATATAGTAGTAGTGAAAATGGAAGAAGAAGATCATATGTAATAATGATAAGAGATATAATGTTAGATTTAGGATTAACAGATGACGCAGCAAGATTTTATAATGAAAGCGAAAGATGTATAAATAGTAATACAGATGAAGAATTTGAAATATGTATTAGAAAATTGGCAAAAGATTATGCATCAAAAATGGGAAATTCTAGGACAGGAGAGAAATTTATTAAAAGATTAAAAGCAAGAAATATATTATCTCCAGAATCAATTTAAAAGATTATTATTTAAATAATGTATATAACTATATATGTATTATTTAGTAGGTTGTGCGGTTTTAATTACAGGAATTTACTATTATAGAAATGAATTAGGTATGAAATTATTATTAACAGCAAATGAAGCAATAAAAAGTTATCATAAATTTACAAGTATGTATACAAAAGATAAAAAAGAAGAAAAGGAAGAAATTGTAGAAGAAAAAACAATATCGTTAATAAAATATAATAAAGAAACATATGCAAAAAATTTAGAAATAGAATATCCATTGAAAATAAAAAAAGAGGAATTATATTTAGTTAATAATGGAGGATTATATAAAAGAATAAAAAGAGATGTATTAAAAGAAGAAGATTTAATAATGAATAAAACAGAAAAATTATTTATTCAAATAGAATTGAAACAAAATGATAAAATATATGATATACATGAGCATATAAGTAAATTTTATATAGAAAATAATGAGATATTAGACAAAGTATTTTTAGAATGGTTTATGAAAGAATTTTATTCTACAAAATTGGAAGATACATATGAATTAAATATAATAGATAAAGAAATTAATATTTTTAAATTAAAGAAAGATGAGAAAGTGATATTAACAAAAGAAAGTTATAAAATAGAAAAATGTATTTAAAAAAAAATTGATAAAATTTAATTATAATGGAAAGTAGTAATATAATGACTTCCCATATTATGTCTTCTCAAGTATCAGATTTAGAACCTACTGAAACCCAACATTTATTAAGTGGTAAGTGGGTTTTGTGGGCGCATTTACCACATGACACAGAATGGACATTAAAAAGTTATATTAATATTGTAGAATTAACAAGTGCAGAAGAAGTAATAGCTATAAATAATACATTACCAGACAAATTAATTAAAAATTGTATGTTGTTTGTAATGAAAAAAGGAATAAATCCAACTTGGGAAGATAAACATAATAAAAAAGGAGGGTGTTTTTCATTTAAAGTTTCTAATAAATATGTAACAAATGTGTGGAAAGAACTATTAAAAGCTTTAACAGGAGAATCAATTTCTAAAAAGAAATCATTTGTAGATTCAGTAAATGGAATAACAATATCTCCAAAGAAAACTTTTTGTATTTTGAAAATATGGATGAATAATGTGAGTAATCAAAATCCAAAAGACATAATACAAATTGAGGGATTGTCATATCATGGTTGCTTATTTAAAAAACATAAAGCAGAATATTAAATTAAAAATAACTTCATATAATAATATGCAGTTATTTAGGACATTATTATTTTTGTTACAATTTTTTTATGTAATGTCTGTTCCTAGTATATCTTGTTCTGGTCACGATGGCTGTAAAAATGAGGAGTGGGTTGGGTCATATGATGTTACGTGTAATGGTGGAGAAAGAATTTGTCATAATACAATATTAAAATGTGGTAGAGATAATTGTAAAATTACGATAAAAGGAAGTGGTCATGACGCTTATCAAAATAGTATTGTTTATGCTCAAAATATAAAAACTGGCAATAAATTTGAACTTATATGTCAATCAACAGGACAAAGAAAATGTAAAAATAATATTATTTATTGTCCAAGAGAAGTTGGGACAGAATGTAAATGTACCGGTTGTGATTCATCAACTATAATGTATTATAAATATGGAACAAAAGTTTCTACCGGCGGAGCGACCGGTAAAAGATATTTGGATAGTCCTATTATGTGTGATGGAAGAGCACAGTGCAACATTGATGAAAGAATTCAACAAAATGATTATACTACCATTCCTTCTTATAATAGTTATTTATCATCATATGTTTACAGATATCTCAAATTAGATAATAGTATAATAACTTTTAAGGATACAATAGGTGAAGAATATTTAACTTATAGATATATTTACAAACCTAATCAAAACCCTAGTTATGAGTATGAAATTCAAAATTATAGTGCTGCATATGGATATTATCCTGTAATATGTAGAAAAAGAAGATACGATGATTATACTAAATATTTTTACTACAGACCATATTGTAATAAATATTTTTATGGAGATCCATATGAAGGATTTTGGGTATTAGGAGAACCAGCACAAAGCTGTACTAATGCGTGTATAGATTACAATATGACAAGTGATAAGGAAAAGCATAAAGAACATTTACCAGAATTAAAAACAGAGAAAGAATATTCAAAAATACTTCGCAGATTTAATTTAACTTGTGACAGTTATTGGGTAAATGGAAAATGGCCTGGTTACAATGCTTTAACTAGAGGATGTCATACCACTACAGGTATCACAAATGATACATCATTAATGGAATTGGACCAGCCTCCTTGGGAAAATGGCTTACCCAATGAGGATATGAGAAAGTTTTGTTGGTGTGCACCGACAAAAGGTCCTAGACCACAAAAAATTTGTGATGTAAATAGAACAAGATGGATTAACACTACAAGATGGATTAATGCTACAAGATGGATTAACACTACTAGATGGATTAACACTACTAGATGGATTAATACTACTAGATGGATTAATACTACTAGATGGATTAATAAAACAAGATGGATTAGTAAAACAAATATTATAAATAAAATTAATCGAATTAATAAAAAAATTATAATTTGGATAAATAAAACAAGATGGATTAATGCTATACGATGGATTAATACTACACGATGGATTAATGCTACAAGGTGGATTAATGCTACAATATGGGAAAATGCTACAAGATGGACTGATAAAAATAAATCTGTTTCTATAACTAAAAAGGTATCAGAAACAATAAATGAAAATGAAAATGAAAATAAATATTCATTTACTATTAATTATAATAGTATATTTGTATTAGGTGGTTTATCTATTGGTGGATTAATTATAATATCTATGACATTTTATGTAGCTTGGAATTGTTGGTTAAAAGAAAAAATAGAAGATATGGTAATTACTTATTTTATAGGCGAAGACGGTAAATCTTGTTTAGAAAACATTATTTGTTTAAAAGAATATATTGATTATTTGAGTGATATAAAAGAAGTAAGAAATGACCATAAAGAATATTATGGACTAACACCTGAACAAATTGCTATATGTAAAGAAGCAAAAGCTATTAATAAAATAAAATATGAAGAAGCATTGAAAATAAGATGGGATGAGATTACAAAACACGCAGTAAGACATAAAGATTCTTATCACGTCAATTTAGTTAAAAAATCACTAAAACCAAAAAGACACAGTATGGTCGAATTATCAGAATTACATAATGATATACCAACAAAAGATGATGATGAAGAAAAATCCCATATTATAAAAATGGAAGAAGGCAATCATATACAATATGATATTAAACCGGGAACACCTAGACGTAGAAGAAAAAGTGTTGCTATTTAAGTATTTATAATTTTTGAAACAGTTGCTATTTGATAATTATTATTATGAGGATTTACTACAATTATATGAACATCATCGTAAATGATTGGTTTTACTTTAATTTTATCTAATTTTTTATTTACACATATCTTACATAACTTAATTTTTCTTTTACATCTTTTTAATTTTATATTAATATGTCCACAACATAAACCACAGTATTTAAACAATATATTATCAATATAAATAATTAATGTTGCAGATACAAGACATAATTCAGCTATCCAGGCTTCTCTTTGTCTGTTAGGACATATAAAAGGTGAAAAGCAAGCATATACACAACTCCAAATTATTTCTATTATATTACAAGCTATAAATAATAATAGAATTATAATAAGGAATGTTGCTAGAACTATAAATATTTCAGCAAACATTTGGTTAATAAATAACAAATATGACAATAAAAAAAATCAATTTTTAAAATGTTTTATAATTATATATGATAGAAGACATAGAAAGGGCATCACCTGGTTTAATTCAGTTAGGAGCTTTTACATATGGGTTATTTATAGATAATATTGGATATTATATAGTATTTATTAATACTATAACAGAATTTATCAATAGATTTTTAAAATACGGATTTTTTAAACCTTTATTTGGCACTAATATACCATTATTAGGAAGAGGCGCAAGACCAAAGGGGGCAAAAAATTGTGGTTTAATAAAAACAAATACAGTATCAAAATCATATGGTATGCCTTCCGGTCATTCACAATTAGCATTTACCACATCAACATTTATAATTTTAAAATTATACGAATCATATAATGTAATAGGAATGATATTAGCAGGGTTGGCAAGTATATGGATATCTTATTCTAGAGTAAAATTGAATTGTCATACACCAATGCAATGTATATTAGGTTCATTGATAGGAATATTAATAGGATATACTAGTTATAAAATATATATTTTATATGTATAATATATGAATTTACCAATTGATATATTATTAATTATTTACACATATGTAGGAGATAAAACATTTTTTTTAGATAAAGAATTATATAAAACTGTAAAGGAACAACGTAAAGAATTTACCAATAGTCCAATATTATTATATTATAATTTAGTTCAGTGGAAATATGCTGGATTAACAAATATGAAAATAATAAATAGATTAAACAAAGATATTAGACCTAGTATGTCAGTCGGATGTATTTGTAAATGTTATGTAACTAATCTTCCATTAGGAACTGTATTAGAAAATGGAACAATATATCCATCAATAGAATTGGAAAAATATTTAATACCCGAAATGTTAATAGAAAATGATAAAAGTATTTATGTAAATCCTAGAATAAAAACTTGGAATATATACTGTATGAAAGCATATAATATTGATAGGGCTAAAAGATATAGTAAATTATGGATAAGTAAAAGTGTTAATAGAAAAATATTAAATAGTAAAAAATTAGATGAAAAAATAAAAAAAGATAAGAATAAGTTATAATTTAGTTAATTTTATATATTTTTTTCTATAAATGAGTAGAACAGACATTAATTGGGATAGACGATTTAGTGATAGAATGGTATCAAACAAAAAAAAGGCAGCAGCATTAACTAATGATTTAAATGAGAATACTGATATATTAGGTGATTTAGCATTTCAATGGGAAATGATAAAATGGGCGATATCTTCAGCATTTACACCAAAGACCCACAATGTTAATGATGGAGATTTAGCAGAAGATGATTACAATAAAGAAAATTTATATTCAATATTGTATAATACATATTATAATATAGGAGAAGTTCCCTCAAAATCAGGACCATATAGGTTTACATTTAATACGTGGGGGTTTTATTTAGAAAATAGTGTAATACATCCTGACGATCCTCAATTAATGGGAAAAACAGCATATTCACAACATATTGTTCACGATTCTGTAAATAAACATATTATGAAACACCCTAATCCTGTTATCATAGAGTTGGGATGTGGAACTGGTGCTGGAGCGAATTTAATAGCTAAATATATGTTACCACGATGTAAATATTTTGCTTTGGATATGCAAAAAGCAGCAATAGAAACAGCAAAAAGATTACACGCCAATGATAATATACAATTTGTTCATGGCAATGCACAAAATGTGCCAATAAAAAGTGGTGTAGCTGATATTGTTATTATAAATGAAACACATATGGCTGAATTTGAAAATATATCAGAGGAAGATGCAAAGGTATTTAGTGAAGTAAAAAGATTATTAAAACCAGGAGGACTATTTTGTTGGGGGAATGTAATTCCTGATTCTAATTGGAATTCTTGTAGTAATTATTTAAAACAAATAGGAATGAAAAAAATAGAAGAACACGATTATACTGATGGTGCAATTAAAGCTAGAGTATTGGATGCTGAAAGAGTTAACTTATATTGTGATGCTATTTATAATTATTTGGCTGTATCATATATACCTATAATAGGTCCAGAATTCAGAAAATATACTGAAATATTATTAAAGAATTTTTATCGTCACCCAGGAACAAAGTTATTTAATGATATGATATTAAGAAGAGATACATATAAGCATATGGTATTCAAGAAAAGAAAGAATAAAGATAAAAAGAAAAAATAAGGATTTTCTTCAAAGTTTACAAAAAATTGAAATTATTTTGTCAATTTAAATATTAGTATAAAACTAAAAACTATCAAACAATCTAATATCAACAAAAAATGTGCTTTACACGTTCTGTTATTAAGAAATTTCGTAATAAGATGGCATACAAGAATAAAATCGGAAAGGTATGGTTGAAAACCGGTAGAGAAGTAAAAACACCTTTTAACATTAAGGCTATAAGAGACTATGATAAATATAATATATTTCCAACTTCCATTTATGATATATGTGGAAATAAACTTGATTTTGTCAAATATGGCAAAAAAAATATAGATGGTGGTTGGGAGGTTGATCATAAACTTTGTCGAAGATTAGGTGGTTCTAATGATATTTCTAATCTTCAAGCCTTAAAATCGAAAGATAACGCGGCTAAAAGTGATGATCATGATTTTCAAGATAAAGAAAATCATTATTTCTGGAAAAGCATGAACGAAAGAGTAGATTATGTTAATAATATAGGTTCTCTACGAAAAATTAAAATAGGGGAATCATATGATGTATTTTGCGATTCTAGAGTAAAACACGGTCAAATGGGCGTAGTTATATCAAAATCTGAAAGATATATACTTGTTAGCTTTAATGGAAATAAACCTATTAAAGTCTATGCAGATCCAGAGTTGTTTTATAAGATGAAGAGTAGACGGTGTAGACAGCGTTAATATAATAAATTTATAATAAAAAATTAAAAAAATGTGTTATTAAACACTTTTTTAATTATAAAGTTAGATATTATTATATTTTAAAATTTTATTTAAAAAGTTTTCTCTTAACTTTGGTCTAAAGTTGCATTGTTTTAAAATTTCTTTCCAATATTCAGGATAATTCCAATAAATTGGTTTATCAAAATTTATAATATATTCTTTACCAGTCATAAAATTATACAATTTAAATGTATCAATCCTTTTTTCGTTACAAGATTTATGGTATAATAAAGAACCTTCTCCGCCTTGAAGTCCCAAATAGTTATATATTATTAATTGATTTATCCATTCTTTTTTACATTGTAAGCTTTTACTCATTTTAAATTCATAGATAGTATTATTACTGAATCCATCTATTCTACCATCGACACTACAAGGATAACCTTTAATACAATAATCGCGGGGGTTCAATAATAATTCTTTTCTTAATATTTTTCTATCCGTTTCATCATAATTAATTTTATTACAAGGAACTTCCAATAAAATATTTTTAAATTTTGGTGAAACTAATTCAATATTAGAAATAGCGTCAATTAAATTTCCTGTAAAATATTCTGTATGATTATTTATCATATAAGAACTTTCAATATATACATTAGAAAATACAAAATCATATAATAAACAAATATTCCAGATTTTTCTATTATTTTCTAGCTTAATATCATTAAATACGTTTTTAAAATAACTAGGCAATAATATTATATTTATATTATCTGGACGATTTAAACCACACAAAATGTCTAAATTTTGATAGATAACTCTTTTCTTTTCTTCTTTTATCATATCGTCATCTATTACACGTTTTATAACTTCTAAAGAAGCACCTTCTAGAAAATTCTTATAATTTAATTTATCTTTTAAAATATTAAATATATTTATATCTTTCCAGAAAGCAGTTCCATCTTTTTTCTTTGCATTTGGATCAATATACAACACATTTTGATTTTTTTGAATAATATCGTATAAAAGACTTTTGAATGGATACCATTTTTCATTTTTTAACGCTTTTAACGAAATTACAATATTTGGTAAATGACCCAATATACTAGTTGAATTTTTATATGTTATATTAACAGTAGGTCCAAAAGTTTTCTCTTCTATATTTACATATTCACTAATAACATCCTCTACAAAATTCCAGGAATTAATATGTTCATTTATATTGGTTGGTGTCAAGTCATTTATATCTGGTGTTTTTTTTTGTGTGCGATTTTTTCGTCGTAAATTTTTTAAAGGTAAATTAAATTTTTTCGTTTTATTAACAGTATAGTTGTTTTTTACTACAGCTTGAGATACTTTTTTATATATTTCAGGCATTTCTAAATTATTAATTACTATATTTATAATAAAGTTAATTTTTTTTTTTATATTTTTATCTTTAGTATGCATTTTAAAATTCTTTAATTCATTTATATCATTATTATCATGCGCTTTTATGATTTTTTTTAGATATTTAATATATACTCTATTTTTATCCATTGAATTCTGTTTTTTTTCTTTAATGTTATCGGGGAGAAAAGACTTCAAAGATTCTGGTAAATCTTGAATTAAATACATAGCATTGCTTAATTTATCTATATTATTTGTTATATATCTTGAAGGGTTTTGATTACTTCCAATAAAAAAATATTTTTTACTTCTACTTATACTGACTCCTCCAAATAATGATAAATATCTAAGTTCATTAGGTGTTCCGGGAGAATTTTCACTAGGCACGGATTTTTCTGATTGTCCAAAGGTAATTATTAATTTTCCCTCTCCACCTTTATAAGCGTGGACTGACATCATTGCAATTTTATTAAAATGTCTTAATGCTCCACAATGTTTACATTTATTAGATTTATTATTGAATTTTTTTTTGCATTTAGAACATTTTTCTTCTTTTATAAGATTCATATCAATAGTTATACTATCATCATTTCCATTTTTTGTTTCAAAAAGATGACATGGAAATTTATTTTTTCTGAATATAGCTTCAAGTTTTTTATAGACAATACTACCATTTACTTTATTACTTAATATACGAACATCTCCAAATTTGATGTCTTTATCTAATTCCATAACAGTTTTTACAATAATAAATATACTCATAGCTACTTGATGAGCATCAACATTACTGTTGGTGGCACCATGCATAAAATACATAGGTTTATGTATGATATCGCCATTCTTAATCTCTGGTTTTGGAAAAATTGACTTAATTTCCTTTCTATTATATTTTTTATTAGCTTTTTCATTTATTATTTTACTAAATTCACAATGCCACCATGGACAACGAAAACAATTACTTAAATAAAATTGTTTTATTCCTTCTATTTTACAAAAAATACGGATCGGTTCATTAGGATAATTTTTTGTAAAATAATTATCTACATAATAATACCATATACTTTGTAATATATCACCAAACCCCCAAAAACCTATATTGTTATTATTTATTATATCCAAATAACAAATAGCCTTTTCTTGACTGGAATCTTGACATTCATCTAAAATAATTGTAGTTATTGGTTTTCCATTTTTTAGTTTAAACTTTAATTTTTTTTCATTTGCCAATGATCTAAATATATACCATTTCTTTGAATAATTCCCCCACAAATCTTTATTGTCTAGGTTGGCTTTAACTTCTATATTATAAATATTTTTATATTTAATTGTATTAGTATTAATGTCTGCCCAATAATGTCTTAATTGACTGTCTATAAAAGCAGCCGTATTTGAAAGTTCAATATGATGCCCATTGTATTTTGCTGTAACTCGACTTGAATTATTGCTATATATAAAATTAATATCAGGTAAATATTTTTGTATTTTATTAACTATTTCCTCTGTAACATTTGAAACTTTTGTTAATAATACGCAATTCATTTTTTTTTCTGAAGATTTTAGATTTAGAACTAATTTTATAACTAATGTAGTTGTTTTTGCTGAACCTGGAACTCCGTTAACTATTATATGTTTATCTTTACTATATATAATTTCTTTTTGTTCATCGGTTGCTTTACTACTCAACCAATCTTCAATTTTATTATTCATATTCTATTATATAAATAATAATATATTTAAGCTATTTTACAATATATATTAAATTATGAACTAGGAAGAGGAGCCAAACAAAGTTTAATAGAACCCAAACTAGCTACAGCATATTTTACAACCAATGGTAAATCATTTTCCAAATATACCTCAATAGAAGAACATAAATTAGTACATTTAATAAAATATGAAAGATTTTTTAAACTAAATTCACCTTGAATAACAGCAGAAGAATCAGGCTTTTGAAAGAATTCCATATTACCATTACATTCACTACGGGTAATTTTGGCAGAAGCCCAAGCACCTTTGCATTCAAAAATTAATTCATCCCCAACCGATTTAATTTCCAAACGTTCTGATATATTAGATAAATCACGAATAATTTTTTGAAAATCACTAGATGGAAGAGTAATAATAGAAGAGAATTTAACATCTGGAAGCTCTAATTCTTCTTCATCAGGTTCAATTAATTTAAGTTTTTGTTCCTTGACTTGTCTAACATCACCATTTTCAAATTTAAGACCAAGATTATCAACAATACCATCGGAATATTCATTTTCATCAATATAAATAGTAAGAGTATCATCATTATCAATAGAATTAATTAATTTAAATAAATGAAACATATTAACACCAATAATAATTTTATCATATTTACAATAATATTCTTCAAATTTACTAGCATCTAAAAATAAATGAGCTAATATAGTGTGAGATTTATCCATATTAATAATACGAATACCATCTTTTCTAAAAGTAATATTAGTTTCAAGTAAAATGTCTTTTAGAGCAGTCATTAGTGTTCTAAAAGGAGCTATTTGTACGGTTTTTATTTCTAATACTTTACCCTGGTGTTCGTTGGCTAATGAACTCATATAGTATTAAAAGCAATTAAATCTTTAAATAGTAATAAAAAAAACTTAAATGTATAATAATAATTAAATAAAAAATGACAGATAAAATAATAGATAATATAAATAAATTAAGAGAGAAATTATCAGACGTAAAAGAGTATGGTTTAGAAAAAGAAATATGTAAATTTATAAATGTGGAATTAAAAAATCATATGGAAAAATGGCGAAAAAAAATATTAGATACAAATATATTAAATGAAAAAATACAAACAATAGTTGATAATTTTTTTGCATATTCCAATAATAATGATTTTTATTGCATAACCGGAAATCATAATAGACAATTATTCATAAAATATAATAATAATGATTATAATATAGTAAATGAAGATGATATATGGAGATATATAAGAAATAAAATTCAAATAACAGATAAAACATTAGTAGATCACAAATATGATATAACAACAAAAATAATGAAAGAAATAAAACAAAATAATTTATTATTAAATACAATACCAGAAACAGAAACAATACAACGATTAATATGTTTTTTTTATCCAATGTTTTTTAAAACAAAAGAAGAGGTAAAATATATGTTTACCGTATTAGGAGATAATATATTGAAAAAAAATAAAACAAATATATATTATGTTAGTGAACAATCAAGAGAATTTTTTACTCAAATAAAAGTATATTATGAAAATTATTTTGGAAAATCAGAAATATGTAATGATATAAAATTTAAATATAGAGGCCATAATTATGATGATAGTAGAATAATACGATTCAGACAATCAATAAATAATGTAGCTTATTGGAATACTTTTATACAAGATAATTTATTTAATTTAATAGTAGTATCTTGTCATTATTCTAACAGATATGGATCGTCTGAAAAATATATAGAAAAACAATCACAGGATATAAAAGATATAGTATTACAATTAAAAGGAAAGAAAAAAGAAAATATAATAACATTATTTGAAATGAAAATGTTTAATAGATCAAAGATTGTGGGTAAATATTGGGAAACAACATCAAACGAGGAAGATTGGTTAACAAAAAATGATATATATTTTTTATGGAAAATATACTGCAATAGCATAAATATACCATTAATAATGACAAAAAATGAGTTTGAAACATTAATAGATTATGAAACAGTTAAACATAGAGTGAGTCCATATCTAGCACCATCAAGAGCATTTAAAATATTTTGGAAATGTACAATAGAATATTCAATATCAATAGATAATGAATATGAAATAAGTGAATTAAATGAATTATTTATTTCTTGGTTAAATAAATCATCAGAATTAAATGAAATAAATAGATATGTCATAAAAGAATATCAATTAAAAGAAATAATAAGATATTTTTTTCCAAAAGCGGCTATAACTAATAATAAAATAGTAAAAAATATAAATTGCAATTTGTGGTTAAAAATTAATGATATAAAAGAATCATTAGAATTATTCAAAGAAAATCCACCAAATAAAGATATAAGATTATTAGATGCTTATAAAGCATATTGTTCATATTCAGTAACAAATAATAAAATAAATATAGTTAGTAAAAAATATTTTGAAAAATATATAGATAAATTGATACCAGATGAATATTTACAACATAATGTGATATCAAAAGAATATTGGAAATAATAATATAATAGTTATAATATTATTATTTAACGTCTACGTTTTTTGCTTTTTTTTCTTCTTCTTCTTCTCTTTTTTTTAGTAGAAGAACTTTTGGAACCGATTTTGACAGCGCCGAATTTACCTTTTTTATAAGTCCAACCTGCTTTTCTCAATCGTTTAAGACCTTCTTTTTTCATTTTCATACTCTTTTTTTTACTAACAATACGGCCTCTGCGTTTTACTAAATCACTTTTTTTCAAGCCATCTTTACCGTAATTAGTAGCGTATGCAGTTTCATTCCAAACTTCACGTCTGCTACCAACTCTTTTTTTGTAAGATTTACCTTTGATGGAAACTCGTCCGCCAGCTTGTGCATAACTATTTTTAGTCATTATATATTTGATATAGAAAAAAATATATAAACGCAAATTATTTATTTACTAAATTAACGAAACCACGGTTTTCTACGCTTTGATTTATTTTTTTTATTAGATTTTTTTTTAACTTTTTTATTTTTTTTAACTTTCTTATTAGTTTTATTCTTCTTATTTTTAGTTTTAGACTTTTTTTTAGTTTTAGATTTTTTATTTGATTTAGTTACTACTTTTGTAGATTTTTGTTTTTCCTTTGCTGGTTCATATCTTAAAAAATACCATTCCCAATCTTTTGAACCTCTCTTATCTTTTAATTCTTCATATTTTTTAGTTTTTTCAGCACGAATATCTTCTTTTGTATGTTGTGTTCCATAACATTTCATACTAAATCTTTTTAATAATCCTTTTTGCTCTAGTCTATTTTTTTCTTGAACTCTAAATAAAAATTCACTCATACACGTAATTCTTTCATTATTGTAATAAGGTCTATCACTATATAAAAATGCTAAATAAAAACTTAACATAGTATCTAATGTAGCTATACGTATATTACCTAATTTACCGGGAATAACATTATAACTATGACAAGCTAATGGTTCATATATAAAACAACAAGATTCAGGGCCAACTCTAATTTCATAATGTGGAGCAACTACTTCACCTATTCCTTCGTGTAATATAATTTTAATATTTTTAACTCCTATACTTTCTAATCTTTCTTTAATAATTAATGCTGATCCATTAGGGTCTTCTGACAAAACATCGAAATCAGGAATTTTTGGTATATCTTCATTTTTAAAGTTTCTAGTTGTTTTTAAATATAATCTATTTGCAAATGCACCAAAAAATACACATCCCTGTTTTATAAGTGATTCTCTTACTATTGTAAATATTTTCTCTTCTATAGTATTTATAAATTCGTCTTCATCTAATAATCCAGGTGTGTCATCTTTAGTTTTTCTTCTACCTCCTGTTATTATATCTTTTTTTATACCATATTGAAATAATCTCTGTATTTCATCTACATTACAATTTTTTCCTCTTAATGGATAATGCTTATTAAATAATGATAATCTTTTTAAAACTTTTGGCCATCTACTTACATCACCGTGTGGTCTGGATAGTTCTAAATACATAGACATTCTCAAATAATTAATTGAACAATAATATATTCCTTTTCTAGTTTGAGAATCTTCTTTTATTTTTTTATATAAATTTTTTGGTAAATATGTAATATCTGCTACTGGAATAAAATTAACAAATACTTTAAATGTTCCAGCATGCATACCTGATTGAGCTACAACTTCAGTATATCCTTTTTCATAATATATATCTGCTAACTCTTTTGCGTGCTCTAAAGGTTTATCTGAATAAAAATCATAATCAGGTAATTCTACGTCTTTATTATAAAATTGGTCATTAATAGGCAACAAATTATTTATAGCTGTACCACCATAACATATACACTGTGTTTTTCTTAAAAAATTTTCTACTATATCTATAATATCTTTAATAGAATCATCCATCATTGCTTTTCGACCTTGTTCATCTTGTATTTTATCTACCGCATCTCTTAATATTTCTAATTCCATTTCTTCGAATTCTTCCATAGATAATTTTCTCTTTGGCATAATATATAATATATTAATATTAAATATTATTAATTATTTTTGTTTAGCTCCTTTAAATACTTGTTCGTTTCCTAATGCATCAGTATGTTTTGTGTTCGCTGTTAATTTTTCTTCTGGTTTAGTTCTAGGTTGAATATCTTTACTAATTATTGGGGGAGGTTTCAACATTGATTTTGGTTTCACTTTAAAAGCACCTCCATTATAAGCGAAATAATCAATATATCCATTTTCTTGAGTTTCCTCATTTCCTATTAACTTTTGAACAAAATTTTGTGTTTTATCGCATACTATAGTTCTATATCTTACCATAGCTACTTGAACGCCTTTTAAATGCATTAATTCCCAAGATTGTCTTAATGTATCATCAGTTTTGTATTCTGGATATGCAACTATAATTCGACCCCAAGCTTCTTTTTGTAAATCTTCAGTATTGCCATCTAATATTTCTTGATGTGTGTAAGTTTTTAAATAATTACCACCAGCTATCATATTAATTAAATCATAACAACCTTTAGCTTCAGGTTGTTCATATAATTTACAATGGTCTTCCACGCATATTATTGCTTTTCTTTTTAATGCATACACTGGTAAATCTACTATTGGTCTATGACCATTAATTACAATAGAACCATCTCGACCATAACTTTTAGGTAATAAATGATTACCTAAAACTTTTCTAATTGCATTTTCTAATGCAATATATATTTTTGAATCAAATGATTTAATTCTAAAAAGTATAAATAATGGATCATCTTTGTTACCTGATTGACTAAATCCAGCTGATTTTACTACTTCTAGTGCTTCAATAATTGGTATAAAAGGGTATTCAGGATGATCTGTTATACCCAATGTTCCATTGTCTTTTAATGGTTGTAATAAATCCCTATTTTCAGGGTTTGTAGGACATTTTGTATATTGAAATCTCACACCACCTATTCCTACAACTACATTACCATTTATACTATAAATTTCAAAATCTATAAATCTAAATCCTGATAATAATACATTCGTAATTTCATCTTTTGATACAATAGTAGATGAACAAGGTCTAATACGATTGGTTTTTGCAGCTGTATTAAAACTACCCATTATTTGATAATTAATAAGTCTTTGGCAACTATCCCAACTACATAATTTATGAGGTGATTTCATATATTTACCACTAAAACCTTCTCTCATATTACTAAATGCTTCTTTGTCAATAGAATTTCCAACTCTGTTCGAATTATCATTTATTAATTTTTGCGATTCTGAAGAAACTGGATCAACTGTCTCTGTAATAGTATTAACAGTATCAGCACCAAAAACAAATAAACCTAATACTACTAGTATAGCTCCTAAAATGATAAAGGCTAATATATATGTACTTTTTTTTTTCAATGGCTTCATTTTAATATATATATATAAATTATTATATAAAATTTTAATATATATTTATTTTATTAGAATGACAGGAGGGTTAATGAATTTAGTTGGTATTGGAAATGAAAATATTATAATAAATGGAAATCCCAAAAAAACATATTTTAAAGCAACCTATAATAAACATACTAATTTTGGTCTACAAAGATTTAGAATTGATTTTGAAGGAGCTAGAGTTCTAAATTTTACTACACCTACTGTATTAGAATTTAAAATTCCTCGTTATGCTGAATTATTACACGATACATATATATGTGTAACTTTACCACATATATACAGTCCTATAGTATATGATGGAATAGCAGAATTAGGAAGAAATCTAATACCATATGAATTTAGATGGATAGAAGATTTAGGTACGCATATGATAAATGAAATAGAAATTAAAAGTGGAGGAACAACATTAGCACAATATTCAGGTGAATATTTATCTTGTATTAAAGAAAGAGATTTTTCAAATGCAAAAAAAGATTTGTTCAATAAAATGACAGGTAATGTTCCAGAATTAAATGATCCAGCAAATGCTAATGGTAATGTTAATGTATATCCAAATTCAATGTTTATAGATGAAACAGGAGTAGAACCTAGTATAAGAAGTAGAAAAATATATATTCCTATAGAAGCATTTTTTTGTGATTCTAGTAAATTAGCATTACCATTAGTAGCATTACAATATCAAGAAATATCAATAAAAGTTACGTTTAGACCAACATATCAATTATATACTATTAATAATATTAATGATGTTACAAATGATACCTGTATAAGTTATAGAATATCACCAAATCCTAATGAAATAAATAATCAATTATGGAGATTTTTACAACCACCTCAAGATGTAGCTGCTTCAGAATCTTTTTATAATCAAACTAGAAATGATTGGAATAGTGATGTCCATTTAATAGGAACATATATATTTTTAGGTAATGACGAAAGAAGACAATTTGCTGCTCAACCTCATAAGATGCTAATTAAACAAGTAAAAGAAACTGATTATTTAGGTATGTCTGGTTCTAAAATAGTAGATGTAGAAAGTCGTGATTTAGTTAGTAACTATATGTTTAGATTTAGACGTAGTGATGCACTATTAAGAAATGAATGGGCTAATTATACTAATTGGGCTTATAACGGCGTTTTACCTCAAGCTTTAACTGAAGATTTACCATTATTAGATAATAATGAAATACCTAATCCTAATAATTTTCATATTACGGGAAAAATTGGTGAATATGCTTATAATCAAAAAGATATACTAGTGAATTTAGGATTGGTTATGGGTGGAGTTTATAGAGAAAATGTATTAGATTCTGGAATATATAATTATGTTGAAAAATATATGAGAACATCCGGTAATGCAAAAGATGGATTATATTGTTATAATTTTTGTTTAAATAGTAATAAAAGGACATATCAACCATCTGGTGCAATGAATGTTAATAGATTTGCGCAAATTAGTTTAGAATTTAATACAGTAGAACCACCTTTCAATCCTGAAGGTGCATTAGTAGAATATGTTTGTGATACAGATTCTAATCCAATTGGTTTTAGAAAAAATAGTGGAAATTTAAATACATTTAATTATGATTTACGTGTATTTGAAGAACGTTATAATGTAGTATTAATTAAAAGTGGTAGAATAGGGTTAATGATGGCTAGATAAATATATTATAATTATATGAATGCTGAAACAAAGGTATTTGAAATACCTGAATTACGTAGATATATATTAAGTTATTATCTGGAAAAAAAAATTCCACCACCAAAAAAAAAATTTATAGAAAAACTAATATCTTGTGGAAAATCATTAAAAAGACACGGTGAATTTTTATGTTGTTGTCTTAATATTAGTGGTTGTTTTTTTTATATTGTTGTTAGAAACTTTAATATTAGATTTCCAATTTTTTAAATTAATAATAATTTTATACTGATGTGATTTAATCATTTATATATTAAATGATTAAATTTTTAATTTATTTACTTATGCTTTAAAATCCCATATTGCATCATAATTAACAGGACCATAAGCTGGATTTGGATTTAATGGTTTATAATCTGTTCTATATGCTGTTTTTGAACCACCCAATCTATTATCTTTTGCTCCAAACATATTTGTAGTATCTTTTGTTGCAAATAATCTTGATTTACTATATTCTTTTGTTTCTTTAGTTCTAGTGTAATTATTTCTCATTGAATGTAAATCTCTTCCTGATTCATCTACTTCTACTAGCACTTTATTACATTTAGATACACAATGTGCTTCTGTATCTCTACAACCATCACGTTTCCAATTATAAGGATTATTTGCATCACTTTGGTCATAATTTACATAATCTTTATCTGATCTATCTTTACAAGTATACCCACATTTTCTATAAAATTTATCTTCTCCGCCTACAACCATTCTTATAATATCTTTTTCACAATATTCATTTAATGTTCTAGGTTTCATACAATTTTTTGGACAAGTAATATTATCTGGTATTTCTGCTGTTTCTATTGCGCTTTTTTCAATTTTAACATCTGTTTCTTGTATTTGTTTTTCTTCTTTTTCTGGTTTTGGTAAAGGAACAGGTGCTGCTGCTTCTGGTTTTGGATCACTTGAACCTTGGCTTATCGGTTCAGGGTCTACTACTACAAAAGATGGTTGTTTTATAGCACTATATGCTGTTTCTAAAATATTTGGTAATGTTCTCTGTGTTTCCAATTCTTTCTGCATCTCACTATTTTGTTTTTTACGGGCTCTTCTACCTCTACCTCCTGAATTTTTACCCGGTTTATCATTATTTTCACCTGAATAATATTTGTCTTTTTTTAAAGCATCAGCAGTAAATTTAGGTGCATATTTATCTGCCAATTCTGTAGGTTTCATTCCTCCTATAATATCAATATGCATACGATACCAATCCAAAGGCATCAAATATCTAAATCCACCCCATTGTGATAATACACACGTAGAACAATTAATAGCTTCTTGTTTCTTCATTGCATCACCGCCCTGATTTATTTCTATATCTTTTATTTTTTTAAAATAAGTTAATATTGCATTTTTTTGTTTTGCCACTGCTACAGGGTCTTCCATATTTGATACACCTTCTCTAAAATTCATAAATCCTTCTTTCTTTTTCATTTTTTCACATTTCGGTATAAATTTAATATAATCTATATTTCTTCTTCCACGGCCAATTCCATCTGCTAATTTATTAAAATCATTGTAATTATTACCAACTACTTTTAATTTTCCTGATGATACTCCTTCTCCTTTTATATCGTGAACTAATTTTTCATTTACATATATTTTTACATCTAATGATTTACTTGCCCCTAATAATTGTTTTCCTTCACGCACTGAATATTTTATAACATATGGACCCTGTTCTAACATACGTTTATATCTTTTACCTGAATTACCTATAAATATAGCACCATCTGCTGTATAACCATCTCTATATACACCAGTTGTCATACCAGCATTATTAGCATCTGTTGATAATCCCCAATTACCCTGAACTGTGTTATGTAATAACTGACCTGATGGTATGCCCATTTCTATATCATAATTATTCATATCAGGTAATGTTACTGTATTAAATTCATTACTATTAAATAACTTTTCTCTAGAACCAGTAAAAGATTGTTTTAAAGGTGGAAAAACTCCTGTATTCCACCATATAACTATATCTTGCCAAAAATGAGATAATGAAAATATAATTAATACTATTACCGCTAATTTCCAAGCTTTTTGTACTGTTTTTATTAAATATGTTGCTATTTTTATAAATATACCCATAAATTCATTTACTATTTCACCAATCATATATATATTTATTAAATATTATATATGACAAAAAAATTATATATATTAATTTAACTATTACAAGAATTACAATTGCTAATTGATACATATCCTAATCCTTCTCTTTTTGGAACAGCACCATTATATCCTTCTTGTATATTATGATATTCTTCTTTTTCGTGAGGCATTCTTTTATCGCATTTTTTACCATCGTTAGCTAAACCTTCAAATATTCTATTCTTTTTTAGGAATATATATGAATCTGTTGTAAAATGTAATGCTACCCATAATATTAATAACGGTGTTATAAATTTAAATATTGTTGGTATTGTACTTAACGTTGATTTAAATATATATTTAAATGGTTTTAACATTTCGTTAATCATATATATTTAGTTAGTATTATATTCCATTCCCTAAATAAATTATAATAATTAAATATCTTATTAAATTATATATGTCTAATGATACATTAAAAAAAGCTGTTGCTAAAATTAGAAAAAATGAAGAAAAGATTTATGAAGATTTAAAGAAAAAACATTTAAAAAAAGATAAAAAGAAAAATAAACAAAAAGAAGAAGAAGACGAAGAATTTGATAACATACAAGAAGGTTTTATACCAAGAAAAAAAAAGAAGAAGAAAAAAGGTGTATTAAGAAGAATTAAAGATGATATTGTTGACTTGTTTGCTGGTGATAAAAAAAAAGGTAAAGGAAAGAAACAAGATTTTGATATACCAGGTTTGATTAAAGGAGTTGTATTAATATTACTTTTACCTACGGTTTTAATAAAAATTAGTTCTGGTATTTTACAATATCTAAAATGTTATAAACCTGATAATATTGTACCAGGAACCAATATAAAATTAGCACCTTATACTTCTAGAGGTGCTGAAAAAAATGCTGGATTTTTATCATTAAAAAATCACGGATTTCCCTATAATCTAAAAGGTGGCGATGCTAGTCCTTTTGGTATTATTAGAGAACTAACAAAACATACTTGGGTTGGTTTTAGAAAAATTTTAGACAAAATAATTTCTATTTGGTCTGGATTTGGTTATTATGAAAAATTATTAGATCCCAAAAAACCTTATGATAGAAAAATATTAAAACCTATGGCATTATTGAAAGAAGCAATACCAGCATTATTATTCTTATTGGTCTTAATACCCGGTGCTGCTTTAGTTATTATTTTATTTACTTCTTTAGGACCTGGTGCATTTTTAGCAACTTTATATGGTGTTGTTATGTACATCATTCATATGATGAAAGCACCATTTAATTTGCCTATAATTACTTTCTTAAAAGGTATGGGAATGGATATGAGACATTTACAACCTAGTCGTGCGCAATGGGCGGTTAATATGACATATGGACCTTTCCCTATTATTAAACAGTTATTTGGTTGGCTTATATTAATACTAGGTGTAATATTCTATAGTTCATTTTTATTTACTCTACAAGGAATGTTAATACCTATTTATATCGCATATTTCTTCTTAATAAGACCTATGATGGATAAAAATATAAGTGAAGTTGCTAATAGTTGGTCCAATTATTTCCAAAAGAGATATCACGCCATATTAACTATAATCACTGCTGCATTATTAGGCGGATTAGTTGTCAATAAAGCACCAGGTCTAGGTAATTATCTCGCTAAAGCATTTAATTTTGCTAAAAAAGGTGCTAAAAAAGGTGCTAATAGTTATAATATGAAAACAGATATAGGAAAAAAATTAAAGAAAGGGGTTAAAGGTTATAAAGCAAAGACTGGTGTTGGAAAAGTTTTAATTGGCGATGAAGACTTAAAAGGTAGCGCTACAATCGGCGGTGCTCCTTTTTGGATTTTTGCTGGTGTCACATTACTTATGTGGATAGGTGGTTTTGGTGGATATAAAAAGAGAGTCACAGCCTTAACTCCCCAAGACATTCCTAGACCTATGCCTGAAACTTGTCCAAAAATTCGTGTTCAAAATTCTATGATGGGAATGGTTGTTGATGCTTTAGCTGGTTTAATTAAAGGACCTATGAGTCAAGTATATGAATTATGGAAAACTAATATGGCTACTTGGGAAGCTATTGGTAATGAACTACCTCCTAATAAAAACTAAACTATAATTATATTTATAAATTTAAAGATATAATTATAATAAATAATATATGGCAAAGAAAAGTAAAAGAAAAAATAAAAAAGTTAGTGCTTTAGGTAAACCAACTGTGAGCGTATGCACACCTACTTATAACAGAAGACTATTTATTCCTCAATTAATAAGATGTTTCAAGGCACAAACATATCCCAAGGAATTAATTGAATGGATTGTTATTGATGATGGTGAAGATAAAGTTGAAGATTTATTTAAAGGAGTAGAATGTGTTAAATATTTCAAATATGATACTAAAATGAAATTAGGAAAAAAAAGAAATGTTATGCACGAAAAAGCTACAGGTGACATTATAGTTTATATGGATGATGATGATTATTATCCTCCCGATCGAATTAATCACGCGGTTGATAGATTAAGGTCTCAACCTAATGCATTATGCGCTGGTAGTAGTATTGTTTATATTTATTTTAATGATATAGATAAAATATTTCAATTTGGACCATATCATTCTAATCACGCCACTGCTGGAACATTTGCTTTTCGAAAAGAATTATTAAATATTACCAGTTATGATGATAACGCTGAACTAGCTGAAGAAAAACATTTTCTCAAAAATTATACTATTCCTTTTGTACAACTAGATCCAAGAAAAACTATTTTAGTATTTGCTCATCAATTTAATACATTTGATAAAAGAAAATTATTAATTAATCCTAATCCTAATTTCGTGCGTCAATTATCTATTAATCCTGCTTATTTTATAAAAGATATAGATGCATTAAAATTTTATATTTCTGTTTAATTTTTAATATATATAATATTTATAATGAAAATTGTTAAAAAAATGACCAACTTATTTGTTTCTACATTAAAGAAAATTCAAAAATTAAATCCTGTTATCCAAGTGGTAATCTATGCTGTTATGTTTTTAGCAGCTAAATTAGTATTAGATACTTTAATGGGGGGTAATATATTTAGCGAAGGTTTTACTGGACAAGGTAAAGAAATGGTTCTATTTCATATGAACGGATGTGGACATTGCAAAAAAATGATGCCTGAATGGGATAAATTTCAACAAAATGCACCACAAGGTGTTAAGGTCAGTAAAGTTGAACAAGCTGAAAAACCTGATTTAATGCAAAAATTAGGAATACAAGGATTCCCAACTATTAAACTTTTTAATAACGGAAAACCTGTAAAAGATTATAATGGTGAAAGAACTGCTGAAGCATTTGCTTCATTTGCACAAAGTGCTTAATTATTTATAACATAATGATATTTATATGTTATAAATTATAATTTTTTTGTTACATAACTTTTTACCTCTCTAAAAAAATAGAGATTGATTTTGAAAAGGGAGAGAAAAGTAATACTGTGTCTATGCTAAAATTGCCTAAAAATTAACGACGTCTTCTTTTTCTAGATTTTCTACGCGATCTTTTTTTTCTGCTTTTTCTTTTATTTCTTCTTCGTGATTTCCTTGATTTACGACCCTTTTTACGTGATTTTCTTTTACGACCTCCATCATAATATAAATCCTGTCTATATTGAAAATTTGGGTCAAAACCAGCAACACTAGTGGGACTATTCATACTTACAATACCAGTTGCAAAATAATCTGATAGGTTTCGCCTTACATTTGAAAGACCATCATATCTTCTTTGAAGATAAGGCGCGTCTCGTGGTAAATTATTCCGTGGAATTGTTCTTGGTCTTCTTGTTCTAGGGGGAGTTCTAAAACTACTACGTGGCATATATATATTAATAATATTATATAGTATCGCCTATTAAATAATCAATAAATCTATATAATCTAGATATATCTAATTTGTTGATTTCATAATTTTCATTATCAAATATTTCGTATATTTCCTCAATAGTATGCCTTTTTTTTAAAAATAAAAAAAATGAAAATAAATCTTTTTTATCCATATTCAATTGTTTACATAAATTTTGAATAAATAAACCATTATTATATTCTGTTGAATATTTTGTTAATACTTTGGTAAAACGTATTTCATTTGGTATTTTAAATTTCTTAAAATTATTATGAAATATGTTATTATTGTAAAATGTTTTAATTAATGAACTCATTTCATTAAAAACCCAAATTTGTTTTTGAAAAGTAATTCTATCAATATAATCAGAAAAACAGATATTATTTAAAATTTCATTATAAATAGGAATAGTTTTATATTTGGGAAACTGTTCAAAAATATCAATTATATTTTCGTGATATAATAAAGCAACGCTAGTCCTATCTGTTTCGTTCATTAATACATTATGTTCATCTAAATCGTAATTATTAGTTAATAATTTTCTGGTTATTTCTTTAGTATCTTCATTATAATTTTTTTGTTTAAACATATTTTGTATTAATTGTGTTTTTAATATATTATTTTGAGTATTATAAATGTCATATGTTGATTTTACTTTACGTAAATCACCTTGTATATATGTAACAATATTTTTCATTAGTTGATTGTCTAAAGTTGGCATTAACATTTTAGAAATTTTCATTATTTGTTCATCAGAAGGTTTTTTTAATTCGTATGAAATACATATTTTCATCATTTCTTTAATTTTTTTATCAATATGATAATTTCCTATACAAATAATAGGTATCATAGTAATTTGTTCTTTTTTTTGTTTTTTTGTTTTTTTTGGTCTTATTAATTTAATTAAAGAATTAATACCACCCTTATCACCACTATTCATACCATCAATTTCATCCATAATAATAGCAATTTTTTTTCTCTTTTCTTTTTTATTAAATAAACTTATAATATTTTTATCAGACATATTATGTTTTGTAATATTTTCAATAACAGATTTATTACGTATATCACCAGCATCAAAAACAATAATATCATAATTTAATTTTTTCAAAATTTCTTTACAAAAATGACTTTTACCAGAACCGGGAGAACCATATAAATAAATACCTCTTTTAGTTAATAAATTATTTTTATTAGCTTCAAAATTATTTAATACTTCAATAAAATTATGTTCAATATCTGTTCTGTTTAACAAAACATTCATATTAAGTTCATCCATAATAATAAAATGAATTGTTATTTTTAACTTAATTTTCCCTTGAAATATTAATTACTTCCATAATAATAAATAGTATTTTTAATTTTTATACATTTTTTTCTTTGAAATTCTTTAAGAATTCTTAAACATTTTAATTTTTTATTTTCAATGCAATATTCAGTTATATAACAAGCATATGTTTTGTAATATTTTTTTTTATAAGTAAATTTTTTAAGTTTATGCCATCTATTATGATGTTGTTTTAATAACAAATGAAATAAATAATCCAAATCTTTTTTTAATATATAACGGATATAAGTATCAAAATTAAATTTTTTATGTAGTCCTAAATGATTACCCCATACAGTTTTTTTTAAATAAGATTGTCTATCAATAAAAAATGTATTATAATATTTTTTAGTAATTAAAGCTTTTGTGTGATTTGGTATATATTCAAAAATAATATTTTTTAATTCTTTGGGTATAAATTGAAATAAATTATAATTAATCATACAAATTAATAATAATTTAAAATAAAAATTTAAATGTAAAATTATATAATTCTAACATTAGTTACACCATCCCAAGTAACACCACAATCTTCAGCCCATTTTCTTTTATTTTTTAATTGTTGTGTCTCCCATCCTTTATAAGCAGGATTAGTTAAATCAAGTTTTCTACAATTCATTGGGGGTTTTCCACCAGTAGCTGATTCAGATGATACCATTTGTGGAAATTTAATTTGACATTTTGGTCCACCATCATTTTTTAATTCATAATAATCAGGACAAGTAGGATACATAGGAGGAAACTGTTGATTTTCTTTAGCTAATAATAACATAAGAGAAACTAATGCCATAAAAGCTATAAATACTATAGTTGCTATCCTAACAACATTATTTTGAAACGCTGCCATTATATTAATTATTAATATTATTTTTTTTTATATATAGTATTTATAATATGAGTAATGGTAGAATAAATATAATGGGTCCAAATACAGGTGATTTATTTCAATTATATGATAAAGTACCAATAAATGATGAATTTACAGATCATAAAGATGCTTTAGTAGGTAATTGGGAAAATACACTATTGTCTAAAGCATTTTTTTCAAAAGAAAATATTATGATAATACAAAACGGAATTAAAGCCGGTGTATATAAAGAATCAAATGGACGATATGTAATAGGCAATCAAAGTGAAGATGTATTAAAAATAATAATGAGAAGTACATATTTACAATATTCATCAAATAAACCAATTAAAATTACAGAACAAATTATAGGATTAAATCAATTAGTAGTAGATTATTGTGTTCCTCAATTAGTAAGTGAATGTACTGCTTATATGAAATATAAAAAAGATGTTAGTAGTTTAGCAGTTCCTATGGCTAGACCAAAATCTACATATCACAGCAACACATTACATTTTGAAAAATTTTTTTAAATAAAAAATATTATATTATTGATATTATTTATTTATTTATTTTTTACCAAATACTCTAAACTCTCTTGCTTTTTTATATTTTAAATATTGTTCCTGAAAATTTTTTAAATCATACAACCACATTTGTTCGGATGTTGTTTTACTAATTATTTTAAATTTTTGTTTTAATAATTCAGTATCTTTTAATAATTTTTTCATATTTTCTTCTTCTAGAGAATCCATTGTCATTGTTCTCAAATATTTATATTCTTTATCATTATTTAATACGGTATAATTGCGATTGGTTAATAATTGAATAACATCTATTTTTTTCTTTTTTCTTAAATCAATAACACCATCACAGTTTTCTTTAATAAATCTAGCTTTATTTGAATATAATTTTATCTTATTTTCTAACTCTTCTAATATATATTTTTTTCTATCTTGATAACCCTTCAATCGAACTGGATAATATTTTTCAATTATATCTTCTACTGAATTATATTTTTTTAATTTTTGATTTTCATCAAATAAATACATATTAGAACTAGATTTTGTATTCACTAATTTTAAGGCTCTTTCTAATAAATTATAATTAGAATCTACTTTTTTACTAATTAATGTAGATAATACACCAGGATGAAATTTAATAATAAAATCAATCTTCGCATCAGTGCTAGAATCTTTATAATCTTTAATAATAGGTTTCTTCTTTTTCCCTTTATCATCCATTAAACTTTCAATATGTTGTTTAAAAGGTACTGTCCATAGTCCTACTGGTAATTCAGTGACTTGTATACTGTCAGATGATATTACTTTATATTTACCTTTAAATAAATATTTTTTACCAGTTTTTGTCTTATCTTTATCAATTTTGATTATATCACCTGTATATCCTTCATAATAAGGTTCAATATCATTATTATAAGATTTACCAATTAGTTTAAATTTTAAATATTCTACTATTTGATTTACATTATAACTTAATACCTCACAACTAAATCCAGTTCCAATACCTTTACCTCCATTAATTAAAATCATAGGAATAATAGGTAAATAATATTCAGGTTCAACAATAGTTCCATCATCATCCAAATAATTTAATATTTTATCATCCGCTTCAGGAAATATATATCTTGTTAATGGTGATAAAACAGTATATATATATCTGTCAGATGCTGCATCAGAACCACCTTCTAATCTAGAACCAAATGTTCCATTCGGTTGTAACAGTGCTATATTATTACTACCTACAAATTCTTGTGCCATACCGATAATAGCACCTTTTAAACTCATCTCACCGTGATGATATGCAGCGTGTTCAGAAACATAACCAGATAACTGTGCTACTTTAATTTCTTTCTTTAAATTTCTTTTAAAACAGGAAAACAAAATTTTACGTTTACTGGTCTTTTCTCCATCAACCAAATTAGGAATGGAACGTTCACAATCATATTTTGAGAAATGAATTAAATCAGTATCAATAAATGTTTCAATATCTGCTGTCTTTTTATTAATATCTAATCTACAATTTTTATCATAATTTCCTAACCATTCTTTTCTATCATCGGCTCGAAGTTTATTAAATGCTTTATCCATAGCATTTTCACTATTTTCACCAGTATATTTAAAACTAATTAATTTTTTCTTTTTGAAATATTCTTTAAATTCTTTACTAGTGCTCGTCCCCAAACCTTTATAATATTTAATATGCCATCCTTTACCATTATTATTTTCTTGTTTCCATTTATGATAGGCACTTTCATCATAAAATGATCTAGATTGTTTACCTTTTGTAGCCTTAATAATAGGTGTTATCATACATCCTATGAAATCTTTTAATTTAAATAAATCATTCCATTGTGTATCAAATAAATTCATACCCAATGCTTTAATATGTGTTCCATCCAAATCTTGATCCGTTAAGAAATATATCTTACCATATCTTAAGTCTTTTTCTACATCTTTTTTAGTTTTATATTCTTTACCTGTTTTCAATCCCATTATTTTTTTAATATTAGTAATTTCATCATTATTATTAATTTTATTTTGAGATGTTCCTCTTACATTTAACAATTTACCCTTCAATGGAAATATCCCAAACCAATCTCTATCTTCTTTACTCAATCCTGATACCGCACCTGCTTTTGCTGAATCTCCCTCAACCAACAATAAAGTACATTTCCAACCTTGACTGGTTCCTGCTTTATTAGCATCAATTAATTTTGGAACACCTTTAATAGTTCTACTTTTTCTACCATCTGTTTTTTTAGCAGCTTTATTTTCTTTTACTTCATTCAATGAAATAGCGGCATCCATTACTCCCATTTTTGCTAATTTATCAATAAATTTATCACTTATTTCAAATTTAGAACCAAATTTACTAATAGGAGTATTCATATAATCTTTTGTTTGACTATCAAAGGCAGGATTTTCAATCATACAATTAACAAAAACCATTAATTGTTCTTTTATGGTAATAGGTTTTACTACTACTTTTTTCTTTTTCTTAATATATTCAACTAATTTCTTACATATTTGTGTTGTAATATATTCAACGTGTTTACCACCTTTACCTGTGTGAATACCATTTACAAAACTAACTTGAGTAAATTCATCTAGTGGAGACATTGATACTATACATTCCCATCTTTCACTAGATTCACATACTCTAGGAGACTTATCCTTTTCTCCAATATACATATTAACATATTGTTCAAATGATTTGATATCGACTAATTCATCATTAAACTTAACTTTAACCGATTTATCTGTTACAGCAGCTACATCATATGTTCTTTTCTTGAAAATATTATACATATCATCATTCATATCATTTAATCCAAATAATGAATAATCAGGTTTCCAGGTTACTTTTGTATATGGTTTTCCTGAATACTTTGTAATTTTTGGTTTACCTATATTTTCTAAATTTTTACCTACTCTTTGAACATATTTTAATTTTCTAATATGATCAACTGTTTCTATTTCACCCCATTCAGCAAATATAAATACTAATTTAATACCAAATCCATTCTTACCTCCTGTTAACTTTTTTTCTTTATCATCATAATTAGTAGATGTTCTTAAATGCATAAATATCATTTCAGGTATCCATTTTTTATCTTTTGGATGCATTGCTACGTCAATACCATTTCCATCATTCATTATTGATATAATGCCTTCCTCCTTATCAATATTAACAGATATATTTTTTACTAATATTTTCTTCTTATCTTTTGACATCTTCATTCTTACTATATGATCCCTAGCATTTACAATTGCTTCATCAAAACATTTATAAAATCCTGGAACCCATTTATAATCTTTAAATTTAAAATGATCCTCATTTAAACTCCAATATCTTATTGTATCTTCTTCTACCGCGCCTATATACGTATCCGGCTTTTTACGTATATGCTCTTTGGCAGTCATAGATTGATATTGGTTTTTCAATTTTGCATCTTCTTTTGACATACTTTTAGACATCATAATAATTTATATAAAAATATCTTTTTAAATTATTTCAATTTTTAATATTTTATGTGGTACCCCATATAAGATATTAATAATATCCAAATTTAAAACATAACCAATTCCACCAAGTCATCATATCTCTATTATTATACTCAACTTCTAATCTTGACTTTGCTTCATTTAATAATTTTTCTAATTGCATTACTTCCATTTTTATTTCTAATAACCTCATTTCTTTTCTTTCATTTGTTTTCATTTATATAATTTCTTATTTTATTATATATGCAAAAATTATTAAATAAATATAGTAATTTCATAAAAGGTATACTAATATTTATAATATTAATGTTTCTAATATGGTGGGTTATTCCAATGTTTATTTATAATAATGGATTAGAACAATTATCTATGAGTGATAAAATGGATTTTTACCTAAAATATTGTATTTTTTATAAGCGTGGATTAGCTGGATTTAGAAAAAACGATGTTTTTAATTTAAAACAAATATATAATAATGACCCTATTGGTATTAAATTATTCAATAAAATAAAAAATAATTATAAACACGGAATTGCTGTAGTAGATTTATATGTAAGAAAATTTTATTTAATTGGTAATCCCACTATAGTTAAATATGTTTTAAAAAATTCACCTAATATGTTTGGTCCATCTACTTTTAAACATATTTTTATGGGACAAATTATGCCAAAAAATATTGGAGTAACAAAATGCCCTTTTTCTGATACAAAAATATGCAAAAAATATAGAAAAAAAAGAGATATGAATGAAGAATTATTCAGAACAAACAAAGAAATTGATTTTTATGATATAATGCACTCTTCTATTTGTAATAATATTACTTATAAATTAAAAAATCATCACGATTTTAAAACATTAGCTTTAAATTCTATGGCTGATTTATACTTTGGAGATAATAATGAAAGATTACAAAATTTATTAGAAAATATGTTTGATTATGTATTAACAGATAGCGATATGTCGTTAAAAACTTTATTTAACAAAGTTACTACTAATAGAGAACCTATTAAACGTGTAGCTAATTATATTAGAAGTAATAATACATATAATTCTATTTTTTCTAGATTTAAAGATTATGAAAAATTAACAAAACATAAATTTGATTTATCTAATGAATTACCTCATTGGATTGGTCCTTATTTATTAATGATTGAATTTTTTATTCCAGTATTAATTCATGTAATAACAAAACGAAAAGATGTTTACGATAAAATAAAAAAAGAAATGAATTCTGGTATATTAAATCTAAAAAGTAAACGTTCATATATTCATTATGTTATTGTTGAATTTTTCAGATTATTTAATATTATATCGGTTCATCCTGCTAGAATTTCTCAAGATGATATAAAATGGAATGGTATTATATTTCCAAAAAATGCAGAATTAGTTATTAATTTAAATACATTATTAAGAGATGAAACTGTTTTTGAAAAACCTGATCATTTTATACCTGAAAGATGGGAAGATAAACCCCTTGAATTACAACATATTTCTTTTGGATTTGGAACACAAAGATGTCCTAGTATAAACTTTTCACCATTACTTTTTAAAATAATTATAAATAATTTATTTACTAAATTTGATTATCCATTAAATCCATTACAATATCCTGATACAAAAGTACCTCAATGGATTGATGGATTTAGACTTACATTTTAAAAATTGAATCATTTATATTTACATTAATAAATATAAATAATGTCTTTAACTTTACCATTTGACTCAACTATCAAACCTAGAGGAGCTTTTTCAACTATTGTAAAAGAATATGATTTATTAAACAAAAAAATATCATTTACATACCAGGATAAAACATATGAAGGTTTAATTATCAAAAGAGATCCATGTCCATTCATTGGAGAGCAGTTCGTATATGAAATTCGATATGATAATAAAAATTTTCCTAGTACTACGTCCTGGTGTGTTTATATAAAAAAACAAGTATATACTTATAAAATAAACAATAATGAACCTTGTTCAATGAAGAAAGAACCTAGGTCAGCACGAGGTCCTGAATTATGTTATGTAGAAGGAATATGTTTTAATACATATAGAAAAATGTTTGCAACTACTTATTCACAACAAAAAACACAATATACAAGTAAAAAAAGTTTTGATGATTTTGTTATTGCCAAAAAAGTAACAAAAATTCAAAAAATAACAAGAGGATGGCTTATTAGAAAAAAAATGAAAAAACAAAATAATAACTTTTCATCCAATGAAAAATGGTTTAATAATGTAATTAGCAATAATTCTATTATACCAAAAAAATATGATTGGTTTAGAACCATTTCAGATTTATTTAAAATTTCA
>Ga0163109_10000188_pt1 | contig 49016 bp, 30 predicted proteins | sample CRUFie1St13metaG_FD_108704 | JGI IMG/M metagenome (GOLD analysis project Ga0163109, IMG submission 108704) | Marine microbial communities from the Costa Rica Dome - CRUD Field 142mm St13 metaG | ecosystem: Environmental > Aquatic > Marine > Oceanic > Photic zone | place: Costa Rica: the Eastern...
AATTATTCATGATGCTTGTGAGCATTATTTAAAAACAAAAGAACTCAAAATTGAAGAAACTAAGCAAAAAATAAAAGAAGCTTGGGATGAACATGGTTTTGATGCAGAAGACTTTATTCAATTACAGTCAAATAGAGCACAACTTCAAGGCTGGAAATACAAGCATAATAAACTAAAAGACTGGTTAGATTGGTCAGAAGCAAGTATAAGATCAATTCCAGAGTTTCTTGACAATACATTTCCAAACTGGGAGTTTGTATCTGCTGAAGCTGAGTTATATGAAGGTATTGAAAATATCGAAACTAAGTTTAAAGGCTTTATTGATTGTATTATTAGAGTGCGACAAAAAAATGGGTCTTATAAATATTGGATTATTGACTGGAAAACTTCTAGCGGAAGAGGATGGTCTTTAGAAAAACAGAGAGACTTTTTAGTTCATGCACAAGTTGTGCTTTATAAACACTTTTGGGGAACTAAAAATCAAATTGAAATGAATAAGATTATGTGTGGATTTATCTTACTTAAAAAAGTTAAAACTGTAGGTAAATCATGTCAGTTAATCAAAGTATCAAGTGGGCCTAAAACTTTAGATAAGTCTCAAAAGTTAATTAGAAGCATGATTAAAACTGTTAAAAAAGGCATGCATTTAAAAAATAGAGACTCTTGTAAGTTTTGCGAATTTAAAGACACAGAATATTGTAATTGAGGTAAAATGAAAAAAATAAAATTATTAATGATATCAGATCATGCATTGACACACAGTGGTGTAGCAACTCAAAGTAGACACTTAATTGAAGGACTAATAAATACAGGAAAATATTCAATCACTCAGTTAGGAGCAGGAATATTTTTTGAAAAAACAAAAGAAAAAAATGTAAATAAAGACTTTAAAATTATTCCTTGTAATGGTTATGGAAACAAAAGAATTTTAAAAAGTATTATCGAAACAGAAGAGCCTGATGCTATTGTTTTATTTACAGATATTAGAAGATTTAAATATATTTTTGAAATGTCGGAAGAAATTAGAAAAAAATGTCCTATTTTTTACTGGCATGTTTGGGATAATAGACCAACTCCTTTATTTAACAAGGAAATATATGAAAGTTTAGATCATATTGCTTGCATATCAAAGCTAACTTACGATATGTGTAGAGAAATGAAATTAAAGAATATTTCTTATGTTCCACATACTTTGCCAAAAGGAGTATTTTACAAATTATCTAATGAAACAATTAAAAACTGTAAAGAAAAAACTTTAGGTCTACATAGAAAAGATCATTTTGTTGGTCTTTGGCTCAATAGAAACATAAAAAGAAAAAGACCTGCTGATGTCTTAAAATCTTGGCAAATGTTTTTGTTTAAGCTAGAAGAAAAATTTAAGCATAAAAATGCAACTTTAATTATGCATACAAATCCTTTTGACGTTGAAGGCGTGAATTTAGTAGAAGTAGCAAAACATTTAAATATTCAGGAGAATGTGTGCTTTTCTGATAGAATTTCTTCTTATGAACAAATTAATGCATTACACAACATTTCAGATTTTTGTTTAAATATGTCATATGCAGAAGGATTTGGTTTATCAACTTTAGAGTCTATGCAAGTAGGAAATCCTATTATTGCAACTTCTACAGGAGGACTTACTAATCAAATAATAAATCAAAATAATTTAAAACACAACGGTATTCTTTTAAGACCTACTATTAGAAGACTCACCGGAAATCAAGAAACTCCTTATATCTATGAAGATTTTGTTAAAAACGAAGACGTTTCAACAGCAATACTTGAGCTATATGAAAAAAGCCCAGAAGACAAAAGAAATCTTCAAAAACAGTGTTCTGAATATGTTGAAAATAACTTCTGTTTTAATGAAATGATAAACAAATGGAATAATATTATTCAAGAAAACATTAAAAACAAGAACAAATAGATAAACAATTTGATTATACGATCAATAATAATTAAAAGTTTGTTTTAGACAGGTGTACATTATGGTTATAGCAATAGTTTTATTGACTGTATTACTAGTTTTGACTTCTTATTTTTGTATTAAGTTTGCATTAATAATATTAAATATCCAAGAAACTCTAGAAGAGTCATTAGATATAATTGATGTAAAGTATAGTAAATTAAGTAAAATTCTTGAAATTCCTATATTTTATAATAGTCCAGAAGTAAAATCTGCTATAAAAGAAATAGAAGACACTAGAGACGCATTATTATATATTGCGAATCAATTAACGAGTAGTAGTTCTTTAGAAGAAGAAATAGAAGAGGAAAATCTTGAGCAAGACGAAAACAGTTAAAAAAAAAAGAAGTAGAAAAAAAGGAAAATCTTACTATTTTGACTTAAACGTTCAAAACAAAATAATTGAGTATCAAAATTCAGAATGTAGTAAAGAGAAAAATAATTTATATGAGTTTCATATATTTCCTGCATTTGATGATTTGGTGCAAAGTTTAGTCTCTGTGTATGGTTTTAAGTCAACAAACGAAGATATTAATCATTTAAAGTCAGATTGTATTACTTTTTTATTTGAAACTATACACAAATGGAATCCTTCTAAAGGCACAAAAGCTTTTTCGTATTTCAACGTAGTCGCAAAAAACTGGCTTACAATACAAAGTAGAAGACTTCTTAAAAATCAAAGAAGAAGTGCGTACATAGATGATCCTGATGGTTTGAGTTCTCAAGAAAAATCAGAGCTTTTCGATAGAGAATATATAGATTCAGATAAAATGATGAGTCAAAAAGCTGAATCTTTTGGTAAAATACTTGAAATGATAGACTATGTCGAAGATCAACTAAAAGATGAACAAGATATAAAATGTTGCTTAGCTATTAAAAAAGTGTTTAATAGTATTGAAGAACTAGAATTTTTTAATAAAAGAGCTGTTTTTGTGTATCTAAGAGAAATTTCAGGCTTAAATAGTTCAGAATTAAGTTCATCTTTGTCAAATATTAGAAAAATTTATAGAAAAGTAGTTGGACCTAATAATATGTTTGATTTCTATGACAATTAAAGGATTTTTATGAAAAACGATATTGAAAAAGTTTTAGAAAAAAATGAAAAAAACGAAGTAAAAGAAGAAAGAATTAAAAATTTTGCTGACATTCTTGATAACATTGATTCCCTTGAAGATAAAAAAAAGATGCTATGGAAAGAAATATATGAAAATGCATTAGAAGATCGAGAAAAAGCAAAAATGCTTTTTAATGATGCATATATTTCAATGACAGGTGGCGTTAATGAGCATATGAATATTGGTGCTATTATGTCAAAATATCTTGAAAGAATGACAAGATCAAATGATCAAATTCTCAAATTAGCAGAGCTAATTGCAAAAGAAGAAGAAAAGTCTGAAACTATTAGTGAAGACGATATATTTGGAAAGATTAATGGCTAAACATGTTTAAAACAGGAATAGTACTACATTATATAAGCGAATACTCTATTTTAGAAAAAGATAAAGCATTTATTCTACTTAGCGAAGAAATATCAAAAAACAAAGAAATTCAACCTACATTAAAAACAAATACATTAGATAGTTTTTGTAATAATTTACCTATAGGGACGATTATATGTAAAAATCTTACAGCTTCAGAAGATATTATAGTAGTATGTTTTCCTGTTTTTTCTTCACATTTATCTCTTCCAGTAAAACCAGGAGAAAAAATATGGTATTTTGAAGACACAGAAAATACTTTTAAAGACGAAGAAATAGAGTCAAATTCAATTTTAGGAGTTAAAAATTTTTGGATTAGTCGAAAAATAGGCTCAAAAATATCAGAAGATTTAAATTTTACTCATATTCAAAGAGATTCACTTTTAAGTGATATTGATTTAAATAAAATAGAAAATATTGCTTTAGAAATGTACCCTGGTGACGATGTTGAATCTAAAAAATCAAGAAAAAAATTCATAAAAGAACAAAGTAATTTAGTTCTAATTCCTGACATTAAGAATAAAAAAATATATAGTGAAAGATACAAGAATATTCTTCCTGATATCTCTAGCATTTATAATGATGAAAAATTATTAAATTTATCAAATACAGCTGTTCCTAGATGGTACTCAAAACCTTATGAATTTACGCTACAAGGGTCAAATAATAATATATTAAACTTAACAAAAAATAACAACACTAAAATTTCTAATAGAGGTGCTGTCGACTTAATTGCAGGACGACATTTATTAAACGAATATTTTGACAAAAGTGAAGAAGATTTTTTAAGCATTGATTTAAATCAAAAAACAATAAAAAATTTATCAAAAACTGAATCAGAAAAATACATTCAGAATATTTCTAAAGACGGAATTTTAAAATTAGATATTACAAATCCAGTATTGAAAATAAAAAACACAGAAGGAATTGAAGAAGTATTAAAGAATCAAGAATATTATTTAAAACAAAAACTTTCTGATGATAATATTCAATCTTTAGAAGGTTTTCGTGATTTCTTAACTGATGCTTCACGTATTTATTTGAGTGAGTTTGAGGAAATTGATAATAAAAATAACATATATTATGACACAAACTTTTTCACAAATCAAAGAGTCTTAAATCATGAAAATCAAGTTATCTTAGAAACCGTATTAGAAAAAGATTATTTGAACAACAATGAAATAAATATTAAAAATATAGAAACAAAAAATTTTAATATAACGTCAGGAATATTACCTACAATACTTCTTAAATCAAATAATATTAGGCTCGTTGCAAGAAAAGCATATGAAAACTCTTTTGAGGACAAAAAACTAGAAGAAGGATCAATTCGACTTGTTAAGGAAAGTAATGATTACTTAACATATTCACACTTGGCAATGGAGTCTAATGGTGACGTTGCAATTGATGCAAACACTTTATATTTAGGAAACTTTCAAAAAGAGCTTGTAAAACAAAATAAACAAAATGAAGATACTAGTATTGAAGATTTAGTTGAAATGCATGGTAAAGGAAGTACTGTCCTTATAGGATATGATCCTGTTATCTCTGAACCTTTAGTTTTAGGCGAAACACTTAAAAATATGATTGCAGAGCTTATAGACTTAAATTTGCTTTTAGCTGAAGAAGTAAAAATACTGGCAGAAAATCTTGAAATGCATCAACACTTAGGAATTCCTTTTACAGGTGTTTCACAAGGTCCAGTTAATCCATTACCCTATAATGGTTATCACTCTATAGCATACCCAGACTTAAAATCAAAACTTGAAAATATAAAAAATAACCTAAATCATATTCTTTCTAGAATAGCAAAAACCTCTTAATACATAATTAATATTAAACAAAACAAAGGTTGATAATAAAAATGTCTGAACTTGGTCAATCAATAAGGCAAATTAGAGAAAGAGGAGAATATAGCTTAAGAAATAGGGAGATTGTACCTACACCTTTAGGAATAAAAACTCCTTTGGAAAAAGGTTCTTCTAGAAATGGTGAAAGTATATTTAAAATGCATTACAGCATTGTTGATCAAGTAGTTGATAATTTAAAAAATTTATTAATGACACAAAAAGGTGAAAGACTAGGCTTTGAAGACTTTGGAACGCGTTTAAAGCAAATTTATTCAAATACAGATTTAAATGAAGAAGAAATTGTTGAAAAAGCATCAGCTGACATTAGTGATACTGTTAAAAAATATATGCCTAGTATAAGATTAAAAGATTTTTATTCAGAAAAAATAGTAGAAGATACAAATATTAATGCACAAAATATAAATGGTAGAAAATTAATGGATGCAATGGCTTCTGATGTTTTATTTGACGAACCTAGAATTAGTGAAATAAACAAAGATAATCAAAATTTAGATAGCATATATAAAATTATTATAAGTTTTACTATACCTGCTTTGAGTAACGAAGAAAAATCTTTAGAAATATTTGTAAATAGTGGTAAATAAAGGATAAAAGATGCCAATAAATCAAAAACAGCTTGAAAATCAAAGAAAAAAGCAATTTATTAATCAAACATTTAGTGATTTTAGACAAGAATTACTACAATATGCAAATACTTTCTATAGAGAAAATATCGTTGATTTTTCAGAAGTTTCTTTAGGCGGAATGCTTCTTGATTTTGCAGCAATTGTAGGTGATTCTTTAGTTTATTATGCCGAACAACAATTTAATGAACTAAGTTATGAAACTGCTACAGATCCTGATAATATTGTAAAGCATCTAAGAAGAGCAAATATAAAAAATTCTAAGGCTTCACCTTCTTCAGTAGAAGTTTCTTTTTCGATTGAAGTAGAAAAAGAACCAAGTTCAAAAGAATATGATCCTCATCCAATCTTAGAATTGTTACCTATAATCAAAAAAGGTACAAAATTGCAAAGTAAAAATGGTATTAATTTTTCATTACAAGAAGATGTAGATTTTAGGTCAGGGTATATGCAAGAAATAGGTGAAGAAAATGCAGACGGAAGTATATTTTCTTTATTTTTGACAAAAAAAGGAATATGTGTTTCTGGGCAAATCTCTGAAGAAGTATTTACTTTTGATAATACAGAAAGTGACTATTTTTTATCTGTTACACTTGGACAAGAAAACGTAACAGATATTATAAGCATTATAGATGATCAAAACAACGAATACTTTGAAGTTGACTATTTGTCACAAACTACTGTTTATAAAAAAGTAGAAGACTCTAACGATAATTATATGACAATTTTGCCAGCACCATATAGATTCGTTAAAGAAGAAGTATTTGATTTAGGAAAAACAATTCTTAGATTTGGAAATGGAAATGGTAAGTCTGTAAAAGATAATGTCTTTTATAACCCAGAAGATTTATTACTTCCATTAAAAGGAAAAGATGTTATAAATAGAGTTGATCTAGACCCAGGAATATTATTACAAAACAATACACTTGGTGTTTCTCCAGCTGGTTCAACATTGACAGTTTTATATAAACATGGCGGAGGAATATCTCATAATGTACCTACAAGAAGTATTAATAAAATAGTAGAAACTCCAATAATTGTATTTCCAAACTCTACAGAAAATACTTTAGAGACAGATATTACTCAAGTTACTAATTCACTTAGCATAATTAATGAAGAAGGTTCAATAGGTGGTACCCAGCCTTTATCTTTAAACGAATTAAAAGAAAAAATACCTTCCACATTAAGAGCACAATCTAGAATTATAACTAGTGAAGATTTATTATCAAGAATATTAACTATGCCTTCTGACTTTGGAAGAATAAATAAAATTGCTGCTCTTGATGGATTATTTAATTCTTCTGCAAAAGATCTTTTCATTACCTGTAAAGATTCAAGTGGATTTTATACAAATGCTTCAGATGCAATAAAAACTAATCTTTCAAACTATATAAATGAGTATAGACTAATAGGTGATAGCTTTAATATCTTAGATGTTCCAGTTTATAACTTTGGACTTTCATTTAAAGTAAAATTAAATGCTAGTAAAGATATAGAAACAACTTTAACTGATATTAAATCTAGAATTATAGAAAATATGAGATTTGATTTATTTCAAGTTGGAACGCCTATAAATGTTAGCAGAATAGAAAAAATAATTCTGGATACTGAAGGTGTAAGTTTTCTAATTACACCAAAAATATCTTTAGTCGTATCAAAAAGCTCAGAAGATGCATTTTTTGATACGGAAACGATTGAAGAAAAATCATACAATGACAATGTATTTAATCCACAGATTTTATTTAATAAAGTAGATGGAATGATATATCCACCTCGAGGAGGTATTTTTGAAATAAGATATACTTCTAAAGACATTACAATTTTTGCAAACTAAATAAGGAAAACTTATGATTATTATACTTGAGCCTCAAAAAGATACATATGTTACAAATCTTAAGACACTTAAAAATGACGGTGCAAAAGCTAATGTTGGTCACGCAGCGACAATAGATTTTTTTAAACTTCATAATGAAAATAAATATTCACATTCATGGGCAGCTTTTGATTGTCAAAATATAGATATAAATGATGAATTTACTTTAAATTATTTAGATGGTACTAGTTTAACTTTTATATTTAATGATAGCAATACGAAAGATGGAAGTATAGACGGACAAAATAAAATCATTGTTGGTATTAGTAATTTTCTAGGAGATGAAAGCAAAGCTAGCAGATTTAGAGAATCTTTGAACAGTATCAATTCAAACAATAATCATGATTTAAAAATTGATATAGTAGCATACAATAATTCAAGCAATCAAATTTTATTAAAACAGAATCAACCTGGTGAATCTGGTGATATAGGTTTTACACTACCTGATAATATTACACATGTTGGAAACTTAGATAAATTTGCTAGAATTGATTATAGCGCAGCATTAATTAAATTTAATCTTGAAAATTTTAAGTCAAAATTTGAAATAAATGATTTAATCGGGGACGGTGCTTTTAATAACTTAAAAGCAAACTTAATTTTAAAAGATGTGACAACTGGAATATCAAAGCCTAAGAATTTTACTTTAGAAGCTTTTGCTCTTCAAAAAGACTTTAACGAAGGTTTAGGAAAAGATACAGTTCATTTTTCTGATACTTCAATCGCAAACTTTCAAAGTTTTGATGACACAGAAAGTTGGGAGATAGAAAGTTTTATTTCAAGCTCTGAAGCTGTTGAAATAACTAATTCTAACTTTGAAGTTATAAAAGGAGATGAAGACTTAGTCTTTGAAATCACAAGTTATATAAAAGATAAAATTATTAATCTTGATAACAAAGGAATCTTAATTAAGTTTCCAAATGCAGAGTTATACGATAAAAAGTCTTATTTTGCTAAAAGAGTAGGCAGTCGTCACTTATTAAACAAAAGACTTGTACCTGAACTTAGAATATACATCGATGATTCTTCTTATCATATACCTGTTAGCTCTTTTAATAAACAAAGATTTTTAAATAATTCTGAAATTTTTTATTTGTTTAATAGAGCTAGTGGAACCTTAATAGATTTTGTTAATCCTGATCCTTTGATATATGATAATATAAAATTTAAAATTACAAGTAAAGATAGTACTACAGATCTTGTTACACCAGTAATTGCAGATGATAACAATATAGAAAACTTTAAAGGAAATAGTTTAACAGGCATTTATAAAGCTACTGTAACTGTTGATAAATTTGACAGTAATGTCAACAGTTTACTAAAAAATAATAAACTTGAAGCAAACTATGTGTGGTATTGGTCAGACAACGCTGAAGAAAATGCAGCTGACGATAAAATTATTTTAACACAAAGAGTTGACTTTTTACTTAGTGAAAGCTTAGACAGCTTTAATTTTGAAAACTTAATATCAGTATTAAAAATTGATGAAAACTTTATTAGCGGTGATGATTGTATATCATCCATGAAAGTATACTTTGTTGACACAACAAAAGAATTTGATGCTGTAAAAACACCTTATGAGTTACCAAGTGAAAATCTAGGAGATGCATATTATCAAGTATATGATGTTGATAATGATAAAATTTTAATTGATTATCACGAAAATGCTACAAAAATGTTTTATGATGGTGAAAAATATATTTTTGATTTTTATGCGCCCAAAAAGTTTAAAGACGCTAGAATAAACTTTAAATTTAAATATAAAGATACAATAACACAAGTAGATAAGTTTATCTACAATAAAAACTGGTCAATTAGGGTGATATAAATGATCTCTTCAAATAATAATAGCTTATTTTTACCTTCAAACAATAGTTTTAACTACACAGAAATTAGTGAAGAAGAAATTGAAAATTTTGCTAAAAGTTTAAACATAATAGACCCTTCTCAGCTAACGTCTGAAGAATTGTCTAATATTTACAAAAGAATAGATAACTATCAAGGCTTGTTTACGACTCAACAAGTAGAAAGTGTAGATTACAATAAATTTAATCAACATGTTTTTTTTGATTCTGCAGTTAGTAAAGTTTCTTATTCTTTTGACAGAATTCAAAATTTTCCATACGATCTTGACGAATTAGAAAATATAAAATTTAACAATAAAACTGATGGTTACACAAACTTTATTGCAAAAAAAGTATATCCTCAAAGTCTAGGATACGTAAAATTTTTAGGTAATGAAATGGTAGTTGTTTATGATGAACAAGGAAAAATAATAAGCAACGAGTCTGAAAATACACAAAGAAAAATAGGAATCTTAAATCCAGAAAATAGAAGATTTTCTTTTGATTTTTGGTTAAATCCTCATTCAAACAACTTTGTAAACAATCAAATTGTATTTAATAAGATAAACATCGAAAATGTTAACAATGAAAATGTAATTGATAATGGTTATTTGTGTTTTATACAAGAAAACAATAATGACGCGTCAACTTGTTATATTTGTTTTGCTATTTACATTGATAAAGTATGGAAAGAAAGCAAAACATTAATTAAAAAAGATACATTTCAGCATATTAACATAAGCATAGGTTCTAAAAAAGGAGAAAAATCTATTGATTTTGTAATAGATGGAAATTTTATTGATGAAGCTAATGTTTTAAATCAAAATAGTTTACAAAATAAAAGCTTTAATGAGAGTTTTAAAAATAAAGATATTCCTTTTGTAATAGGTAGTACTTTTATAATAACAGATTTAGGTGTTTTAAATACAATAAGACATAATGGTGAAGTTTTTAATAATTTACGTGCTGATATTGATGAATTTAGAGCATTTCATAAAATAAGAAGTTATAAAACAATTAAAAAAGAAATGCACAAAAATATTTTTTCTCAAAAAGATTTAAAGCTTTATTTAAGATTTAATGAACCTTCAGGTAATTATAATAATAGTTTTTTATGTATTGATTATTCAGGAAATAAGTTGCACGGAATATTATATAACGTAAGTAATAATATAGAATTACTACAAGATACAACAAATAATAAAATCAATATTAATACACCTTTAAATTTAGAAAAATTAGAAGAATCACCAGTATTAAATTCTTCTTATCCTGAAATAAAATCTACAAGAGATAGACTAATATCTATCGCTAAAGATTTTGATAATAATAATCCTAATCTAATTTTTAATTTAATGCCTAAACACTATTTCTTAGAATCTTCTGATTTTCAAAGCCTACCTGTATATAGTAATACTTCTTCTTATGAAGAAATAGAAGAATTATCAGTAAATGAAAACGGAGAAGTAGTTTCAAGAAGTAGTCTAAAAGCAATAATTCCAGCTAATAATGAGCTAGTAAATATTGTTTTAATATGGGCTAGATTTTTTGATCAATTAAAAGTCTATATTTCTTCTATAACAAATTTATTAAATGTAGACTATGACTCAATTAACAATAATAGAGTAATAGGAATGCAGATACCTTTATTGTGCAAAATGTATGGTATTAAATTTAGTGAAATTTTTTCATCTATTACAAAAAATAAATTAAATAGTGAAAATTTATTATACGAAGATGTAATATCAGATTTAAGCATAAGAAAAATACAAAATGCACTTTGGCAAAGATTTTTAATAAATACACAAGACTTTTTAAGATCAAAAGGAACAATTAGAAGCATAGAGTCTACATTTAATAGTTTTGGAATTGATTATACAAAGTTAGTTGAAATAAAAGAGCAATCTTCAAATAATACTATTGACTTTAAAAATAACTATAAGTTTGAAAACATTAAAAAGTTTTTTGCTGACTTTGGAAACAATCAAAATATTAGTAGTAGTCCTATTTTTAATGATGTTCAAGTAGATAGTTTTTCTGAAAATAAACTTTTTCTTGAAATTCCTAATATAAAAACCAAGACAAACAGTCAAAAAAATAACTTAGATAGTATTTCCAATTTTATAGGTACAAACTGGTCTTTTGAAATATTTTTTGATTTTAACGAAGTTATTAATAATATTAAGTTTTTAAATCTTCAAAAAGAAAATCAAATAATTGAAAATAATATTAAATTTAATAATAAGCAATATTTGTTTAGATTTGATGATAATCAAAACATAAATATTGTCAGCGTAAAATATCAAAGAAAAAACAACTATCATAGTAAATTAGGTACTTTACTAATTGAAATAAGAACTGTCGATGGTGTGTCTAAATACAATAATACTTTATTGATAGATGATGTAGATATTTTTTCTCAAAACTACTATTTTTGTTTAAAACAAAGTAAACAAGGAAGTATTATCACACATACTGCTATCTTAAAAGAGATAGGGGATCAAGTTAAAATAAAAAAATATCATGTAGTAAAAAAATCTATTGATATTGAACAAACTTTAGAAAGTGATATTTTTTCAAATGCAAAAAATCTATCTTTAAGAATAGGTGATTATAACTATACTAATGTACTTAATACAATTGAAGATAATGGCTTGTTTCAAGGCAGAATTTATAAACTTAGACTTTGGAAAAAAGACTTAAATGAGACAGAGTATTTATCGCATAGCAAAAATATAGATAATATTGGTACTGAAGATTTAAGCCCATACAATACTCTTGTATTTGATTTTGAAATTAAAAATATAGAAAACGAATATGATCAAAACTCTCAAACATATTTATGGAATATTGAAGACAACTCTAGAAATAGAGACTCAGATGGTAATGCTGTAAATGAATGTAATTTAAAAACTAAAAATCAAAATATGTTTTCAGTTATAAATTTTAAAAATTTAATTATTAAAAGTCAAAATTCTAAGTTTGATGAATCAAATACTCAAAACAAAGTAAATATTATAAGCTATGAAGATCCTGCTAACAAAGAAGTTACACAAAACTTTAATAAATATCCATCTTATAGTATACCTTATGATTTTAATTATGAAAATATTAACAGAGTTTCAATTGACATGTCAATAGTAAAAATAATTAATGATGATATATCAAATATTATTTCAAATATGAATGATTTTGTTTCAAAAGTCTCAAATTATAATGCTAAATATGAATATCAATATAAAGATTTAGAGGCAATAAGAAAAAGCTACTTTGATAAATTTAAAGAAGATAATATTATAAATTACTTTTCCTTAATTAATGTATTTAAATATTTTGACAATATAATGTCTTCAGTTTTATATGATATTGTACCAAGCAGAGTCAAATTTGAAGGTTTTAACTTTGTTTATGAATCTCACATCCTAGAAAGACACAAATATCAAAACAAAAATAAAGATAGTATAAATACAATAGTAGGCGAAAATGATGTAAATTTTTCTAGAAACAATATTAACGCTAGAAGAAGCTTACAATATAATAAAAATAGAAGACAAATTTAATCAAAGAGTAAAGTATGGCTTATTTTATAGACAAAAATGTAACATTTTTTGAAAGTAACTATGAATACATAAACATAGAAAAAAATTTTTTAACTTTAAAAGAAAAAAATAATATTGTCAATAAAGTAAGTTATATTGATGAAAATGGAACACACAACGGAACAATTTTTATAGGTTTAAACTCTACTTTTACAAAAAACAATACTTTAAATAGTGATTTTTACAAAAAAGATGATATTATAGATCAAGAAATATCGTCTTTTAATGATAGTCAGGAGTACAATGGAAATAGAATTACTGTTTCTAATAACCCAAATATCTATCAAGCTTCTTATGGTCAAGATAATCCTGATCCTATATTTGAGGCAATTGCAAATGAGCCTTTTGATGACTTAGATAACATAGAAAATATAAACGAGTTTTTTCTAATGCCTCAAGAAATAAAATACCCGAGGTACTTTAATGCTTATTCACTTTCTAGGCTTAATTCAAATATTTGCGTTTTTGGTATTCTAGAAAGTATTGATGGAACAATGACAACAGAAAAAAGTCTTAAAGGAATAAAAGTTGAATATTTGAAAAACGGGAGTGACTCAAGAGGAAGATCATTGATAATAAGCGATAAAATTAGTTTAAGTGACTTAAAAGTAGATAGTAGTGGTAAGACAGTAAATGCTATAGAAGAATATTCAGATGAAGAGTATACTGATCTTGTAACGGGCGGTGATATTTTATTGCAAAGATCTTTTAGATATACAAATAGAGTTATTAATGGTCAAGTTTATACAGTTTTTGATACTTCAGAAAATGCTTCAAGCTCTATTCCACAATTAACAAACAAAATAATATTTTATACTGAAGATAATAGTAATGTTGCTCCATTTGATGACACAAGAATACTAGGACTTAATAACACAAACTATGCTGAAGATGATATATATTTTTCTGCAGGACAAGATAACAACAATGCAAATGGTGGTCTACCAGATTCTATTGCTTTCTCAGGAGAAGGAAACTAATGCCTAAAATATTAAATAAAAAAAGTAATTTAATAAAAGGAAATATTACAGATATTGTGCCTGTATCTAATTTAAGATCTTTAAGAATTACTTTTAGTTTTTCAGTAGAAAAAGAACATGATTTAATTTATAAAAAAAGTGCTTCTCTAATACAAGCTTTTAATAATATATTAAATGCAAACAAAAGCATAAGTCTTAATACACTTATTTTTAAACATGTACATACATTTAATGCAATAAACTATACAGAGACAATATACACAAGAGTTTCTAAATCACAATTTACAAAAGATTTTAACGAAGGTTTTTTGCTAAATACTAACGGTATTTTTATAATAGAAAATAGATCTAATTTAAATAATTTTGTTTTAAATCAAATCAACAATATTACAGTTACTGGTCTGTTGAGCACAAAATATACACAACAAGAATTTGATTTAAAATTTCAAAATTTTACATTTGATGCACAAGGAAATGCAGAAAACTTTTTATATTTTGAAAAACTAGGTGCACCTAAATCAGTAAATTCAGGAACACTAACAAAATCTATTAAAAACATATTAAAAGAAAATAGTTCTGAAATTGGTACGTTGCCAAGTTCTATTATAACAGATGGTAAAAAGTTACAAAATTACAATGATTCTTTTAAAGAATATAATCTTTTTGAGTTTAAAGAAAATCAAACAAATTCAGCGCAAGGAATAGGTTTACCAGTTAGAAAAACATATAGTAATAGTGAATCTAGAGAAGATCAATTATATATTACTTCAGATCAAAATCTATTAGACAAAAATAATTTCAATAGAAGTGAATATTATTTTGATGATCAATTTTATGTTTATGGAAATAGTAAAGTAATTCACTCTCCTAACAGTTTAGGACCTGTTGAAAATTTATTGTTTTCAAATAAAAATATAGATAAAAAAGATTTAGATAGTGTAATAAAACAAAAAAGATTTAATGAAGAATTTACTCCTTATGACGAAAGTTTGTATACTTTAAGTAGTAACTCAAATGATCCTTTAAAAATAGAAAATAATTCTTTCTATAACAAAACTATCAACAGAACTAATAAAAAAAATTATGCTCTCAGTAATGAAAAGCAAATTAAAATAATCTTAAAAGTAAATAAAGATAATACAAATAATGGTGTTGATCTTCATCTTTTAAATACAAAATTTGCGCATAATAACGAAGACCCTTCAGCAGATATTGATGGCTTTTCTGACTCAATAACTAATACAACATATATGAATTTCTTAAATGATACATCTTTTAGTATTAGTTCACATTTCATGCCTACAGCGTACTGGGACTTTGCAAATAATGAATGGAACTATTTAGAAGGCATAAAACTTAATAATTCAAACTATAATTCTTGGAAACATATTCTAGGATATAGAAACGACTTGTTTCAAAACTCTTCTTTATACAGAACTGATATTTTGAAAAGTTTTAGCAAGCAATCAGAAACTATAGATGCTTTACAGGAAAATATAGACTTACGCAATATTATGCATTTTGCTAAACCTTTACTTACTACACCAGGTATGCGTAATGATGGCAGTTTTTTAGAAAATAATCATGGTGATATTTACAATAAAAATCCAATAGGACAAATAACAGATACATATGGATTTCCCTGGAAGGCAACGTGGCAATCTCAATCAGACCATCAACTAGATATGTCAAATTATATTTCCAAAGATTTTCTTTTAGAAAAAATTATAATCAAAGGAAAATATACTTCTAAAGGAGAAATGCCAGTTAAAAAAGGTAACTATTACAGCAAATATTTAGATGATCAAGGTTTAGAGTTTTCAAACTTTAATGATCCTTATACGATGAAAGATGATCATAATGGTGTAGTTTCAAATAATATAACTTTTTTTATTTTAAATGAAAGAAAAAATGAAAACTTTTTTGAAAATAATATAAATGTATCACCAATTCAAAGTTACAGTTTTTTTAATTTTGAAAATCAAAATAATTTATCATTACAAACAGTTGACGGAATAAAATATACAAACCAGTTAAATGATAGACTTTATAAAAGAGAAGGGGAGTTTTCCTCTTATTTCGGTTTTAATCACGACGTTGCTAATAAGCATACAATAAGTGTTGACAGTTTTGAACTTCAAGTAGACAAATTATATAACATAGACGATTTTAACAAAAAAAATATATCTAATGATTTTAAATATTACGATTATATTGGTGGTCAAATTGGATCATTTAATTACTCTAATTTTGTAAAAATAAAAAACAGTAACCAAAGTTCTGTTGGATCATTAGAGACAATTAGAAAATATAGTCCAGAAAATTGGAATGAAAATAATTTTAATGTAAATTTGACAAATCAACCTTTTGCAGAAGTAGAAAGACTTTTTCTTTTTGAAAAAACAACTCTATTATATAATGATCCAGATGTTTTAATCGACTCTTCTCTAGATAAACTCGATACAAGTAGAAGCAGAGATCTTGTAACTTATTCTAATTTACTGTTAGTTAGCAAAGAAAACAATGTATCTTTAGATGAAAAAGTTTTTACTAATATTGACAAAAAAATAACATTACAAAGTAGTCAAGACAATATTTTAAATCTAAATGTTTCTACACCACAAAGCTTTGTTATAACAAGCTTTTGTAAAAATCAAAATATTTCTGACTATACAGATGAATCTGAATATAAAATAAAAAGTAACTTGTCATTAGCCGATCCAAGTGATGAAGGAAATAATTATTATCATGCATCTTATAACTTAGAAGGCAAGTTTTTAGGAGAACCAAACGGCTTAGGTATATCGTCTGATCGTATTATTGATAGAGAAGTTTTTGCTTTAGATAAAAAATACGATTCTTACAAGACAAAAAGTGGAAAGTATATACAAAGCAATAATGAAAGTTTATCAATTGTTAAATCAAACTATATTCTAAAACCAGAAGATAGACTTGTTTTTGGCGTAAGCTCTAATAGTAACGGTCAAGTAATGCCAACAGTATTTCAGCTTCATGACGAGCTTGAAATAACTCTAGTAGGAAGAGACTTTTTAGATAACACACAATATAAAAACAACTATTCAAAGTCTATTAGAAAGCCAGTCATTGGAGATAATTATATTGACAAATCAGGGCACAGTGTTAGTCAAACAAAAAACTCATATTTTGACAATGTTTGGGAAAATATAAGAAATAAAAGTAATAACATTGAAAAGAAAATTCTGTTAGGAAATAATTCTTCAAAAGAATTTGGAACATACTCTGGTGTGATTACATTAAAAGAAGAAAACAATAAAAATTTTATAAAAGATACTGTAAATCCTTCTTTAGGTTTTATTTATAAAAATTGTTATCAAAAAAATGAAGTTAAACTATATGATTTTAGTAATATTAGAAATAGTAATATTTTTACTTTAAATGATTTGAGTTATGACTATAATGATGTAATTAGTATAGTTAGTAGCTTAATAAATGACAATAGTTTAAAAATAGGAATTTCTTCTACAAATAAAATAGTTCTAACAGAAAACTTTACATCAACTGAACTTCAAGGGTATGATCAAAATAATGCTTTCATAAATAGTTTGATTAGCGACTGGCATAATACACATCACTTAAATAGATTTAAAAATTTATTACAACAAGACGAAAATATTGTAATAGATGATTATACAAGAAATTATTTTGAAGAAGACGTTCAAGTTTATATAGATAAAGATAGTTTTACTTGTAACAGTATACCTCTGCAAAATTTAAATTTGCTTCAAAGTTTATATTCTTTTAATAACGAGTATAGCAATATAATTTCAACCTATAGTGATCAAAATCAAATCAATGTTAACGATAGTAATTTTAAACTTTTCATGGATTATGAGCAAAGATACAAACAAAGTTTAAAAAACTTTGTTTTACCAAAGGTAACATTTAACAAATATCAACATGGCATTCAAATAAAAAATTATGAAAATTTTTATTCTAAAGATAGAGACTTAATAAATAATTTTATTTTAAGTAATAAAAATACTAGTTTTTATCAAAATAGCAATCCTGTAGAAAATGTAGATTTTGTAGTAATTCAAAATCCTTCACAGAATAGTAACATAGAAGGTTGTAGTTTACAATACTTGTCACTAGACGATCCTAGTAAAACAAATTTAAGAGAATATTGTAGTGACATTATTTTTGATTCTGATAAAAATAATATAAATGAAAATTCTCAATGGCATCTTGTTATTCAAATGCAAAAAGATAAATTTAAGTATTTAATTTCAAATTTAAATGAAGAAACAAAAAAGAAATATTTATCTAGTTTTAGTTTTTCAAATAGAAACACGTTTCCGGAACTTCATTTATTTTTAAACCCAATAAACGTATTAAATAACAATAATTTAAATTTTGAAAAAGTACACAAATGTGCTAGAATACATGTTAAAGATAGTAATATAACAATACCTGTTACACAAATTGTAAAAGGAGAAACTTATAGAATAAATTCTGGTCCAAATAGTTCTATAACAACTCAAGATTCTGGGTATAATTTCATATCAGAATTTGGTGCGTCAAGCAACATTGTAGGAGAAGAATTTACTGCAAATAGAGATGGTGTAGAAGGCGTCGATACAGATATACCAACAGTAAATAAATTAGAAGACTTATACCTGTTACTAGTTCCGCTTTATTTCTGGGAAACATTAGAAATAAATGATCAATATTTACAATCGAAAAGCTTTTATAGCAATATTAGACAAAGTTTATCTGATATTCATGATACTTATCCTTCTTGGTATGCAGCATTAAATAACGGTGAAACTGTAAAAGACTATGATTTGTACAGGTGCTTTTTAAATGATGATGATTATCCTTCATATGAATTAGGAGGAAAACATTTCCCTCCAGATCTTGTTAAAGTTGTCGACTTATTTAAAGTACCTTATACTATACAAGAGTTTAAAGATGCTACTTTTACAAGAGATGATAATGTAGTCCTTAATTTTAACTTTGAAAGAAACTTATTAATAAATGAAAATTATGATCTAGAAGTTTCTTTAGCTAATTTTTCTAACAATAACAGTCTAAATGAAAAACTTGTTATAGATAAAAAATCAAACGATATTGAAAAGCTAAGAAATAATTTTGAGATTGTAAATAAAAATACAGACTTTTTTATACACGAAAAATACTTTGAAAATAATAGGGTTTTACTTGATAATAGACTGGACAGAATATTTAGCCCAGATATTTCTGACTATCAATTAAATGAAAAAGTTTATCGATCGAAAATTTATAAAAAGTCAGGAAGTAGCTTCATAGAGACTCAATATTACTTAATATATAAGATAAATGAAGCTTATATTAGATCATATACAAACTCACAGTTATCTTTTTTAAATGATGACAATAATGATAGTGTTAACAATGATGCGCCTGCAAATAGTTATTACATAATTGATTTAATATGCTTTGATTCGAACAACAGCACTTTAAGAAAAGATTATATTAATTTTGAAAATAAGATGTTTAATATAACAAGAAATGATACAATTAGAATATATGAAAATAGTTTAAAAGACAATTATTCCTTAAATCAAAATCAAAATAACCAAAGTCAAAAATTTAATAATGTCCCTTATTTTGATATAGATTTATCAATGAAAACTATAGATTTGTTTTTAAACAAAGAAGTAAATTCAGGTGAATTCATACCAGGTTTTAAATATAAAATAAGTGTAGCTTTAAATACTGACTTTGTATCAGAGCATAGTGCAGATGATAATAATGTAGACACAGAATTTATCGCACAAACTGAAGGTACTGGTAACGGTAAGGCCATCTGTTTAGAGAGTTATACGTCAAATATTATAGACTTTACTTATTTCAAAATACAAAAAAATAATACATTCTCACTTAGAGAAAACGCAACTAACAAGATAATACCTTTAGACTTAAGCGAAAATTCTACGCTAACATCAGAAAATTTTGAAAGTCTTTATGATAACAGTATAGTTAATGCAGATTCTTTTCTATATAACACTAGATCTTTTGGTACTCCTATTTTTGAAATTAAAGATAACTTAAGTTACTTTAATTCAGCAGAAAATCTAGAAAATAATCTAAAGAATTTTATGTATGGATTTAGCAAAAGAAAAGATCGATATCCAGTTGATAAATTAGATGGATTTAAATATGGTGTTGAAAACGGAAGCAAAAAGTCTTTAAATTATTTCTATAGTAACAAAAGTTATGGCAATTTTTCTGATAAAGTGATGGGCTCTACGAATACTACTTTTGTTAAAAAAGGAAATGCTGGTGAAAATATAATATCGAGACCTGTAGAGAGAAGATTTGTTAATCAAAACTACAGGTTTATTAGTGAAGATTCTGCTTTATATACTTATAATAAAGATATTTATTGTAGAAGTACTTATCCTTATATTGAAGATGAAACGAATGAACTTTCTCAATACTATGTAAATGTTTCATAAAAGAAAGAACTAATATGTCTGGAATTTTAGATAAAAAAAGCAGAATTATAGATTTTGCAATAACTGAAAATGGTCGTTTTCAATTAGAAAATGGTGACATAAGATATAAATTTGCTACTATTAGTGATAAGTCTATAATTTATACAAAAGATCATGAATTATCAAAAAGTAAAAAATCAGATGTTTCAAAGTCAGAGTTTGATTATATACCTTTAGAAATATCTACTAAATTAAACGATGAAATTAATCCAGAATTTGATATAAGAGAGTACTTTTTATATGATAACAACAAACTTAAAGATTTTAATTTTCAAGAAAACTCTGATTTTTTAAATCAAGTAGATAAATTTTTAACTAATTCAACATTAGGAAATAATTTAAAAAACTTAAAATGCTTAACAACAAAAACTAGTTTAAATAGTAATAAAAGCTTAATCTTTAAAGACTCAGGCTTTTTAAATAATGATATAGACTTTAGTAATTCAAAAATAAACAAATATTTAACAGTAAAAAAAGAAATTATAAGCGAAAAAGAGCTTCCAGTTATTGCATTAGATAAAAGATTTTCTCATAAAACAAACTTTATGTTTTTACCTCCAAAAAATGGTGAAGGAGAAAATCTCTATAAAGACAGCCAATACTCGAATATTAAAAATTTAGACAAAGATAATTCAGTTGGATTTTTATTTAGCAGTTATAATAAAAAAATAAAAAGTAAAAATATTTCAAATAGAAGCAAGCAAATTCTAGAGTTAATCAAAGATTTGCAAAAAGATAAAGAAGTACATAAAAAAGTGTATGAGATTGAAGAATCTTCTGACATTTCAACGTTTATTTTTGAGCTTTTTGAAGTAGATAGTAATCTAAAAAAATTAAAAAAACTTCATTTTATAAAAGTTGGCGATTTTTATGATAAAAGTAATTACACAACTAAAAAAGTATATTTAATTGGTAAGATTTTTAATACAAGAGATAGTTCTAAAGATTTAGATACAATTTTTACTTTTAATAACGGTAACATAAACTTGCAAAGCAAAAGTGTTTTTGCATTATCAGCATATTTTTCTTTTGTAAACTTATTTACTTTAATAATAGAATAAGGGTAAAAAATGTCATTAACTAATTCAGTAGTAAAAAATACAATAAAAAATATCTATAAGAATAAAATATTTAGCTTGACACCAGAAGGGCCTAAATCAGATCAGTTTTTATTTGTAATTCCTTTTTCTATTTCAAAAAGTCAGCATGATAATATAAGTCAGATACAGATTGTTTGTCAAAATAAAAATGCATTTAATAATAAATTTAAAAACTCTTTGTTTGATAAAACAAAAAATCTAAAAAAATATATTTCTAGTAGTTTTTCTGATAGGATTTTAGAAAACGAATCAAGAAAAAGTATCTTTTTAGATTATAATACTTCAAATAGAAATAATGACTTATTTACAGAAAATTTTGTTTTTAAAAAAGAAGATTTCAATTCTAACTTAAACAGTCTTTTTACAAAAAATGATGAATTAAACAATGAAACTTATTTGCTTAGTTTAGGTAAAGCTTTTTCAAAAAGTATTTTTTCAAATAAAATAAATGCAATAAGAATTGTACTTTTAGATAAAAATAATTCAATAATTGACAACTCTGATTTTTTGTTTGTTGATTTTGAATTTATTAAGAAAAAAAGAGCTGTTATTAATAAAAAGATTTTTTATCAAGAAATAACAAGAAATTTTGCAAATAATTCTACAATTCATTTTAGAAACGAAGCTTTTTTTGTAAAGCCTGGGAGTATCTTAGACACAAATAACTTTAGTAGACTAGATATTAACGTTAGTTATATGTCTGGAGATAATGTTTATACAATATCAAAATCAATAACTAATTTAGACATTTTTGAATATAAATTTAATAATTCAAATTTAAAAGCTTTTTTAAGCAATATTTCTTACGACTTTTTAACTAATAAAAATAAATTTGATTTTGAAATACAGTATGAGATTTTTTACAAAGATAATGATAATTTTAATAAAAACAATAGCTTGTTTTTGTCAAAAAGTCTAAGTTTTTTAAAAACTGATGGCCTATTGTTGAACATTTTTAACTTTACAAAAAATCTCATTATAGGAAAAATAAAAAGAGAACTTGCATTTAACTTAAGCTCTGAAATCATTAATGGTAAAATCCAGTCAATTTTAAAAATTAACAGTCTAGACAACAAAGAAATATTAAATTTTGTAAAAATTAATAAAATTTTTAAAAACAATAAACTTATAAACTTTTATTATAAAAATCAAAACTTTTCTTTAGAAAATAAAGTTAATTATATAGGAAAGTCTATTACGCAACTATTTGGTCAACAAAATCAATTAAACTTTTGGATAAATAAGACTTCTAGAAAGACTTTTTTTAAAATTGACTTTGAAATTAATGAAGTTAATTTTACAATAAACTTTAAAGATAAAGAAGTTATCTCAAAAGAAACATATGAAAGTTTAATTAACCAAGCAAATATACTATTTAAAAAAAATATGCAATCAAGTAACATTAAGCTAAATGTAGACTTAGATGAACAAAATAGGAGTATTTTTTCTTACGATAACTTTTCATTAATTAATGTTGAAGAGTTTAACGACATTGCTTTGAATTTTGGTTATATAGATTCAAACTCTCAAGGAGATATTCAGGCTTTTTTGGAAAACTGTATTGTTAAAATTGAAAATTCAACAAAATTAAACATTACAGAAAGTGAAGTATATAAAACAAACTATTTCTTTTTAAAATCTTTATTTGAAACAAGTAGTATAAATCAAGATCTTATTAATATTAGAAGAAACTTTATTGTTGATTATATTCAAACAAATGACTACTTTCATCTCACAAATACAAGAAAAAACATAAACAATTCAAAAATATTAGATTTCTTTCTTGAAAAAAATAATAGCAATTCTTATAAAAAACTTTTAAATATAAGTAATCTTAAGATTGAAAATGAGTTAATATTTAAAATTCTCCCAGTACCTTTTATAATAGCTACTAACAAAGGAAAAGGTTTTGATAGCTTAAATAATCCTATTAACGAAAGCTTTAATAATCAAATATCAGAGGACGAAAGAAATATACTTTCTCTTGAGCTTATAAACTATTTTTATAGTGGAAATAGTAATTTAAATTGGGATAAATTTAATAAATTTTTAACTACTTTTTTTGATGCTAATTTGTCTTCAAACTCTGTAAATTATTCTGAACTGTTTAATGAGTTGTATTCTTTAAACGTTGAAGAAAATTCAATATATAAAGTGAAAGAAAAATACGATACAGATACTATATTAGAATATATTAATATTGATAGACAAATAACAGAGTTACATGTTTTGACAAATAGCTTCGAAGAAAACATATATAGCAAATATTTTAATTTTGATAATGAGAATAACGAGTTTTTCTTTAAAGAATTTCCTTTAACAACAAAGTTTGAGGAAATAACATATAACAGTAATTTACAGAAAAGTTTTTTTAAAAATTTAGTTATTTTAAATGATATAAACAAAGAATTCAAAATTGATATTTCTTTTCTACAAGGGCTTTACTTAGACTCTAGAATATCTGAAATATCACCAAAAATAAGAATGAGTCTTTTCTTTTTAATGACTAACAAAGAAAGACAAATAAACGTACAAACAGAAAACACAGAATATTCAGTTGAAAATATTGCAGGTGATCAATATATAACTTACAATAAGGACTATTTTACTAATGAAAATAGATCAAGTAATTTTTCTGATTTTAATAGTTGCGTTGATAGTGCAATTATAAGTGTTAATATAGATGACTTTGAAGTTATTATTGATGCTGATAGTTTATCGCTTGATTTAAATAATTTACAAATTAGTCAGTATAATGCTTTCTTTGAATTCTGTAGATCTGCAAATGTGGATATTTTAGATAGAATTCTATTAAGAACAAGTATAAGTTTTTCAATACTAGACGATCAAAATAACGAAGACTTTATAACAGCAGTTTTCAATAATAATATAAGTAGTATAAACTTAAATGATCAAGTCACATCCATAAATAACATTGAAAAATTGTCTTCTATAATAGTTACTTAAAAAGGTTAATATTTAATGTCTAGCAATTTTACAATAAAAGAAACAGATAAAATAAGCATTGATAATTTTTTGTCTGGAGTATATAAGAATAAAGATACAAAAAATAATTTAGACTTTTTGTTCGCTATAGAAAATAATAGTACTTTTTCAATCGATAATAAGACAATTCAAGATTTATTTGACTATAAAAAAGAAATAATAGAAAATAAATTTAATAACATTGAAAACAAAACTAACATGATTTTTAATATTAATGATAATGACGTTTTCTTTCATGATAAGTTTATTAAAAGATTTGATGATATTAACAATATTGTTACAAAAATTAAAACAGCAATAACAGAAAAAACATCTAACATTAAATTAAATAGTTTTGAAAAACATTTAAAAGATGCATATGTTAATAATTCACCTAGCGTTTATTTTGGAAAAGTTTGTGACTATTTTAAAGAAAATCTTTTGCAACAAAGCAATAGAAAAGAAATATTTCAAGAATCTTTTTTCTTAAGAGAAATCAATAGATCTAGCTTTAGTGTAAATATTGATGAAAACTACTTGCAACAAAATTTAATTGTACTAAATCAAGATAATTCTTTAGAGTTTTTAAAGCCTATAAAAACAACTTCAAATGATATTGTAATTCAAAGCTTTATTAATTTATCTAGAAGCTTATATACACTATCAACAAATTGCTTTAATAATAATTATAATAGCAGTAATTTTCAATATATTGATTATGATCAAGTTTCTCTTAAAAACTTAATATCTGAAGTTGATAATTTCAATATCTTTGATTACATTAATGAAAGCAATAAAAAGTTAAATTATAACATTATACTAAAAGAAAACAAACTAAAAAGTTATAAGTCTCAAATTGTTATTGAAGATAATTTTACTAATAATTCTTATATTTTAGACGAAAACATTACAAAATATCATTATTTACCTAATGAATATAAAAATTATATAAATTCGCTAATTTTAAATAACTATATTATAAGAATTGATGATATAGAAATTTTAAAAGACAATATTCCTTCAATACTTGACGTACAATATAGCTTAGAAACTAATCAATTAAATAAAGCTTTTTATGACAATATTTTTAATATTAATATTAGAAACTTAAATCAAAACAACTTGTTAGATATTAAAAACTTTATTGTCAATAATGATGAAGGATTATCAGCCTTGACATCAAGTAATGAAAAATTAAAGTTTAATATTAATAATATAAATAAAGAAAGACTTTATATAAACAAAAAACCTCTTATTGACATGAGAATAGAATCTTCTGGTCTTAATATTACAAATAGAGAATTTTCTATAAATAAAGACTTCTCTATTGACAATGAAATAAAGTTAAATGAGTTAGAATATAAATTTAAAATAGATGACTTTATTAAAAGCTTAAAAAGAGATTATCTGGTTGAATATGATTCTGACATTGATTTGTTTAATGAAATAATAAGTAATATAAAAAAATCAGATTTGTCAAATATTTTTGTATCTTATTGCAAAGATAACGAAGATAGCTTGTCTATTATTGATGAAGAAAGTCAAATTTTTAATTTAATGTTTACTCAAGATGAAGAAGATGAAGATATTATCTATAGTCACTCTGATCTTATAACAAACCATAAAATAAATAAGGTTTTATTCTTAGGCCTAGATAAACTAAACAATTCAGTAAATGAAGTAAATCAAGATAGAGAAGACTTTGTAGATAACTTTAAACAAATATTATCTTATTATTACCCAAAAAATGAAATATTTTCATCTTCTACTTTTTTTCATAGCATTTTAGATTCAATATGTAAAGAAGCTGAAATTTCTAATTTTCAAGACTATGAAGAATATAGTTTATCACAGGCAATTTATTTAAATTACTTTAATGAAAAAAGCAGTAAAAAAGAAATAAAAGATATTGTAGCAAAAAGATTTTTAAAATCTGCAATATATGATGATACAATATTCTCTGGGAGTATTGAAAATTCTAAAATGTCTGATTTTGAATATGACATAGATTCTATTTTTATTGATGATTTCGATAATACATCACAAAGTAATATGTCAGATTATCTAAATCAAATACTTGATTCTTCTCAAAACTTAAAAAAAATAAAAAACGATATTTTTTCTTCTAAAAATATTGACAATCTAAACAAATATAAAGAACTATTCAGAATAAGTGATATTAGTTTAGATAATGTATTTTTCCTGGAAGATAATCCAGTTGCACTAACTGGTATTATGTGCTGTACTCATATTCCTTTCCATTCTTTTATTTATAACTTTATAGTAACAAATGATATGAGTAGTTCTCTAGATATTTCTTTAGAAAGAGAAATAAAAAACAAAATAGATGAAAATATAGTTTTTGGTGACTTTAACGAAGAAACAGGTGAAAGAGAAATAATAGAGACTAAATATACTATAAATAAAAGTAGTATTGATGTAACAAATACAAAAAAGATAAAAGTAAAATTTACTCCAAAATTAAATAGAGAAGTTTTAGATAGAGAAAGTATTTCTGAAAATAGAGTTTATTCATATTCAATAATTGAAGACTATTTCACAGAATCTTGTGATAAAAAAGATATGTCGTTCAACTTTATTATAAATATTGTCAAAAAAATAACAAGACTTTTAGATAAAAACTATGAAAGTAATTTTTTTAATTCTGAAAGTGAAGTAGATGACTATATTTCAAGTAAAAGTAATGTTTTAGAAAAAATCATAGAGTTTTTGGAAATATATAGTAAAATTTATATCTTATATTTTAATAGAATACAAAGATTAAATACAATTAAAATTTTTAATTGGTTGCCTGATAGAATTACAAAAAGTGTTCTAGATGATAATTTTCCTAAGAGAGGAAAATCAGCAAAGCATAAAAATATATTTAAAAGCTTCAAGTATCTATTAAATTCTAATGTTGAAGATATTGACATTACAACTAAAGATCAAAACATTAGTGTAATAACTGATATAAAAAGACTTGTTAATAACTTCAAACAAGATAGTAAATCTTTTCTAAATAGCGACTTCCAAATTAGTACAACAGAAAATGAATGGAATTCTAAAAAAATAGATATTTTTAACAATATACTTTCAAGCTTATACAAATCAGACTATTTTCAAGCAATAAATTTTGACATCGTAAATGGTTATATAGAACATCAAAATTATATTTTAAATCTTGATACAAATGACATTACAAGTAGTAGGTCTTTTACAGACTTAAAAGTGTACTTAAGTGAAGAAAAAGCAAATGAAATAGAAAATAACTTTTACAATATTTTTTATGTTAATAGTTTAAGTAAGTCATTATTTAAAGATTCATATTTGAACTTCAAGTATGAAAATTATATTAAAGAAAATACATCACAAAACATTACAAACTTTTATAAAAAAAGTGACTTATTTTCTATAAAGAAGCAAAAAGAAATTTTATCTTTAAATGAATTAAATTTAAGTATTGATGAAAACAATCTATCTAAGGAAGCTTTTGGTAATAGTAAAAAAGAATTTATAAACTCTAATTTTTATAATATAGGAATAAAAAAAGACTATTTAGACTTTTCTAGCAGTGAATCAATTATTAAAATTACAGTAAAATTAATTGATAATTTTAATTTAAATCATTATTATATTCCAAAAGTATATCTATTTTCACCTTTATTTACAAGTGTAAACACAATATTTTCAGAAGATTACAATATATCAAATGATAAAATAATTGGATTTTTTAATCTAGATAAAAATATTGATCAAAGATTAGAGTTTTTAAATTATAACAATTTATTGCAAGATCAAAACAAATTAATTAATATCATTGCAAACAAACTTAACTTAAGCTTGTTAAACGCAAAAGAAATATTCAAGTATTTAGTATATTGTCACGTTTGTTCTAATTACTCTAAATCTTTTACAAGAAATATATATGACATTAAGTCAGCAGAAAAAAACAATATGTCTTTAATAGAAAAAGAAACATATTCAAAAATAACTGAAATTAGTGATGTAGAATTTTTTAATATTTTTGATTGTAAAAAGGAAGATATTAAAAAAGAAATAAAAGAATTTGATAATGGAATAGCTTTACCAAGTGTACATAAGTCTTATGAATACAATACTTATTTCTTTAAAACTTTAGGATACATTGATAATATTGGCAAACTAAAAAATATTAATCAAGTATTAGAAGAAAATTATTATGATACTTATATGATCCCAATTAATTTTGATAGTTATTACTACATAGATATAATGAACAATTCAAATGATTCTAATTTTATAAATTATGAAACTAATGACTTTCAAAAAATAATTAATCTAATATGTGGTGTTGATAAAGATTTTATAAGCAGTAATAATTTAAGAAAAACTCTTAATATAAAAAACAACTTTAGTGTTGTTTTAGAAACTGAGATTATATAATGGTTATTTATGATTTATTAAATACAGTTGACTTTGACTTAAATATTAAAGAAAAGTTTGTTTATAATTTTTACAATAACGATGAAACAACAGTTGACGATAACAATATTTCTAATAAACAAAATGATTCTCATAGACATATAGAACTAAACATTAGAAATATATCTTCTTATGATAGAAGAATATCACAGTATTTTGCCAATATTGATATTACTGAGTTAGAGCAAATTTCAGGTAAAAAACTAGAAGACAAAGATTTATCGTTTTTTAATAAACTAAACAAAAAAGAAAATTATTTAATAAATTTACAATTAGATAGAAAAGATTTTGAAATTGACAATATTAATGATTTTTACAATGTAAGTTTAACTTCAAATAGAAATGCAATAGATTTTGTTTCAAGAAATTTTAAAGTAAAAATTAACAAAAGTATTAAAGATAATTTTTTAATGTCAAATTCTTATCAAAAATTTCTAACAGAAGAAAATATTGACAGTATAGAAAAAATAAATAAGTTAGATAAAAACACTAATTTAGATCAAACAAATAAAATAAAGTTAAACGAAGACTTTAACGTATACAAAAAAACATCTATATACAATTCTCAAAACGAATTTTATTATTTAAATGTAGGATATTTAATAGAAAAATTTGAAAAATCTAAAAATGATTTTATTTTAAAAGACACAAGATTTTTTATAAACAAAAAGCTTAATGAAATTAAAAATCATACTAGAGAAGAAGAAATAAAAATAACTGACAATTTGAACATATATGATAATTCAGTTAGATATGGAAAAACGTATTTTTATATAGTCTATCCAGTTTTTTTGTTTACACAACCTTGCAAAAACGACTATCATTTTCTAAATACTTATTTACTTTGTGATTACCCATATAAGACAAATGAAGTTCTTTGTAAAGAATTTAAAAGACCTGAAGCACCTTCTTACATAAAATTTCATTATAATGAAAAAGAAAAAAATCTAAAAATAAAATGGGCAAAGCCTATTGAAAAACAAGGTGATATTAAAGGTTATCAAATATTCAAGAGAGAAAGCTTATCTAGTTCTTATGAACTCTTAAGTCAAATATCTTTTCATAATGAATATGATGCTTATGAAAAAAATAATAACATAAGTATGACACAAACAATAAAAACAAAAAAGCATATAAGCGAATACATAGATAACACTTTTAATCCAGGCAAGATTCAAATATATACAATATGCTCAGTAGACGCACATGGTTATACATCAAATTATGGAAGTCAAATTGCTGTGACATATGATTATCAAAATAAAAAATGTATTTTAGATCAAATTAGTAAGTCAGGTGCACCATTACACATGCCTAATCTAATGTTACCTAGAAAAACTAAATTTTTTAATAATGATGATTATATAGTCAGCAATACACCTTATGAGAAAAATGTAAATAAGTTTACACTATATATAACGCCAGAGTCACATAGCATCATAAAAAATAATGCTTCAGTAACTAAATTGCTAAGAGATAATTATAAGTTAAGCATATATAAATTAGAAAATGGTGAAAATGTTGTTAAAGACATTAATATAAAAAATTTTAACAGAGAGTAATTTTATTAAAATTTAACCTTTAGTTAGAATAAGTTATATTTACTAAAAAGAAAGGTATTACTTTAGAATGGGTTTTTTAAATCACGCTACAAATAATATAATTATCGATGCAGTTTTAACTGAAAGAGGTAGAGAATTATTGTCAAGAAATGATGGTTCTTTTAATGTTGCAGCTTTTGCATTCGGTGATGATGAAGTTGATTACTCTATTATTAAAAAATATGGTTTGACAATTGGAAAAGAAAAAATTGAGAAAAATACTCCAGTTTTTGAAGCAAATCCAAATGAAAATATTTCTATAAAGCATCCTTTAATTTCTTTTCCAAATCCTTTGACAAGAATACTAGAAATACCAACTCTAGTTAGAGATGATGATGCTAATAACAGCACGATTCAAATGTTTGATACAAGATCCTTAGAGAATAGCAGTGCTGATATTGTTCAAACTGTTGTTGTTAAAAATTCTATAAATTCTACAGGAATATCTATATTAGATGATAACATTACAGATAGTAGATTTCTTGTTAAAATGCATGGATCTTTATTAAAAATGCAAAATGGTACATTTATTGATACAGACTTAAATAATGTTGACACATATGAAATATCAACTGATATTGCTTCGAATCCTGCATGGGATAATCAAATTAGTGCTAGTATTTCTTTTTATTCAATAGGCGTAGTTTCATCTTCTTCTTTTGAAGAGTTTTCAACTATTTCAGATGTTAATAAAATTAACACTTCTATTCAAGTTATCGGTGAGTCTTCTGGAGCAAATATTGTAATACCTGTTACAATAACAAAAAGAACTACAAATGTCGCTTAAAAATTAAGGAATATTTATTATGGCAGTAAAATTAACAGGATCTTTTATAACAATTGATCAGAGTAATATTAATACATCTAAAACATCAGTTCAACAACTTGTAGATATTGTTCAAACAGATATAGCAAGTACAGATTCTACTACAAGAAAATCATACGAAGTTTTTACTAGTGGTGGAATAGATCAAAACCCAATTACAAGCTCTTTATATCAAACAGTATTTGATCAAGAGTTTACTCTAGGAACTGCAAATCCTTTATTTGATATTACTATTGGTTCATATTTGGAAAGAGCTGCTAATGGTGATTTAACTCTTAATGGTTTAACACCTACAGAAGATGCTGGAGGTAAGTTAACTGGATTTAACAGTTCAACACCAATGATGAGAGAAAAATCAAATATATATAGACAATTTGCTCAAAATTTACTAGGTGATGCAAACTCAGCTTTTTTTACGTCACATGATGCATTATTTACGCAAACAGAAGACGATGGAGTAGTAGCTGCTTCTGGTACTTTGGCAAAGAAAATTAAAGGTGCTGTTTTTATTTGCTTTAGAAGATTATTTACGAGAGACAATATATTCAAAGGATCTTTTGGAATTAGAATTCATAAGAGTGCATCAAAGCTTTACTCAGAGTTTTTAAATCAAGATGATGTTAGCATTAGAACCACAGGTACACAAGTAACAAACTTAATTCAGCAAGCAGATATTAATGAAGCTGACGGTAATGATTCGATTGTAATTTCTGATACAATTGCAGCAACAAATACTAGCGTGAGTCCTGTATATGGTGAAGTTTCTACACTAAGTGATAGTAGTGGAAATCATGTAGGTGTTATTTTTTATGATAGCGGAATTATAGTTTTAGATGTAGAAAGAACTTTTGATAGTACACAGTTTATTCGAGGAGAGATTAACTCTACTAGAACAGAAGCTGCTAATCCATCAACTATTGATACTGCAGGTCCTTTTGCTATATACGGTTATCTTGACGGAGAAGCTATTGGAGATGCTGGCTGGTATTATCCAGTTTTTGCTACAGATAATTCAGAAGGCTCAAGATTAAGTTATAGTAATTTTAATTTTGTCGACAGTAGTGGAAACGAATCTGTTGTTGCAAATATTTTTTATGCAGCTAATAGCGTTACAGTTGCAGGTGCAAGACCTAGTAGTGGTTTATATCCTGCTTGGAGTGGAGATAATAACAACACTTACTATGCAAACTTTGAAGCAGACGATGGTGAAACTTTACATAATGGTAATTTGTATCCAAGCTTATGGACTAGCGGCACAATTGATGAAGTTTTAGACCACTTATGTGTTACAAGATTTGGAAGAGATACATTATCTGCGATGTCATTTAGAAACGAAACAGTAATAAATTCTTCTCTTGTTTTTTGTAGAGCAGCACCAACACAACTAAATTATTCAACTAATCCTACTTATACTGATGCAGATGGTAAAATTGTAGCAGTTACTCAACAAGGTGAACCTTTCTGCTTTGTGACTACAGTAGGACTTTATGATGCTGAAGGTGATTTATTAGCTGTTGCAAAGACTAGTAGACCTATTGAGAAGAACCCAGAAACTGACTTGTCAATTAGAATTAGACTAGACTACTAGGATAAAAAATGACTCTAATACCTTTAAATTATAAAAATTTTGTAAAAAACAAAATAAAAAATACTATAAAGGTAAATTATATAAATACAGATAATTTAACTTGGGAGTATGATCAAAATATTAACTCTAAAAGTTTACTTAATTCTGATTATTTTTCAGATATTACTGATGAAGAATGTAACTTAGACAGTCAAGATGCAAATCTAGAAAATAAAAAAAGTAATATAAAATCTTTTTTATCTTTTATTCAAGACGATCAATTACAAATTAGTGATTATTTTCAAAAAAAAGATCAAATAATTCATAGTAATAGTCTAACAAATGATAATTTAAAAAGCTTTAATTTTAGAAATAGATATAAAATAGAAAGAATTAATCAAAAATTCTTACCGCAAAGCTTTGAGTTACAAAAGAAGAATTATGTTAAAAATAATCTTTATAAAGATTATAGAGAAAACTATTCTTTAGATTATTATAATGAACTTAATTTTGGTTTTTGCAACTGGAATACAATAAATTTCTTTTCTCAAAAGTTTGAAAATAACTTACATCACAGTAATTGTATTATTTGGCCTAACCCAAAAAACGATAATAATAAAAACAATTATAATTTTATCAATAACAGCTTCAACTTTAGTTGTTATTTAAATCTTAGAAAAAATTATAGTAATTATGAAAACCCAGAATGCTTAATTCACATACCAGATAGACTTTCAATTTATATTATTAAATCATATGATACTGAAACTCATAGAATAGGTATTATTTTAGGTCAAAATTCAAGAAAAAAGCTTACATCTTTTGAAGCTTTAAACTTTCAAAGTACAAGCAGACAAACAATTAAATCAGAAGGTGTACACGTTACTTCTGATTTAAACATTATTAATAATACATGGTATAACTTAAGTTTTAATCATTATTTAAACAGCGATAATTCTGTTAATATTGAAATATATGTTGATGGTCAAATCTTAGATAGTGTTTTACTAGATCAAACAAAGGAATTTGGATTTACTGATAGCTATATATGTTTAGGTAATAAACCTGAATATCAAGATTCTGTAAACTATAATCACATATTTCATCAATTCTTTAGTAGGTCTTTTGATAAAGATATATCTTTGGGTAGTAATAATATCTTTGTAAAAGATTTAAATATTGATGTAAATGATGTAAGTTATTTAGGAAATGTTACATTTGAAAACAATAACAATTTAAGTGCAGAGTCTTTTCATGGCGAAATTCATGATATTAGATTTTATTCTGAAGTATTAACAGAAGAGAAAATACTATTTAATAAAGAGAACAGCATTTCATCTTTACAAGAAGAAATCAATAATCATTCTTTATCTTTTTATGTTCCTGTATTTTATATACCTTCTTATTCAAAAAGAAAAGGACCAATAAATGGATCTGGTGACAAATTAAACTTAAGATATGCTTGTATTTACAATCCTTTTTTAGCAAACGCTTGTGGTGGATTAGAAGTATCAGTAGAAAATTACTTAATTGATTTTGTAAATCAGTCAAAACCAAATGTGGTTATTGGAGGAAAACAATCATCTTTTGTATGGGAAGACTTTACTGCCAATTCAATATCAAGCTTAACAAGCAGTACATCAGATATATCTGATATTAAAACAGGTGAAACACTACAAAGTATTTATAATAAAAATTTAGTTAATGATCCTACCAATAATTTAAATAACAATCTTTCTTATAGAAATTTATTTATTTTACCTAATGATAATGGAATACAAAAAGTATTTTTTAGTTTGATTAACGAATTTGTAAACAATTATCAAGAAAAGTATGATGCAAATAAAATTAATTTAGAAAAAAACTATAATATTAGTATTGAAGACATATCTCTTTCAAGTAACTACAATAATTCTTGGAGCTTTGATGATACCAAGTCTAATAATATGCCTAATATTATTGATAACAATCTAGATAGTTTTACTATTTCTAAAAATAACATTAACAGCGAATTTAACTTAACAAATGATGTTTTATTTAACTTAAGTAATATTATATTTCATGATGATAGAATTACAGATATTACAAATATTAAAAATTCTATAGATAATAGTTTTAAAAATAAATACTTAAGGTGTAAAGAAATATATCCTTTAATAGAAAGCAATCCAGTATTAAGAAACTATAAACAAGAAACTGAAGAGTTGTATTTAAGTTCTGATAATGTTTATCACACAGAAAAATTAGAATATTCAGATGATGTAATAAGTTATTTAAAATTACCAATACCATACTCAGTTATTAATAAAGATTATGATAGCTTATTTATAAGTATTTTTGATGTTTCTAGTAAATTGTACAATAAAAAAATTAATAAAAATTCTTTTTCTATTACTGATACTAATATTTATACAACAAATAATAATGTTACACTAAGCTTTTATGAAAATAAAAAAGGTTTAGTTTACAGAAAAGATTGTTTATCAAAGGTTGCTGATTGGAACTACGTAGGACATATTTTTTATAAAGAAGGTATAGTTTCTTTAAATAGACCTGAACTAATATATTTTGGTCAAGAAAACTTTACTTGTAGTTTTGAAACTGATTTTTCTATGTTTGTTCATGAAATTAATATTCCAGTAGACAAAGGATATTTTGATAGTTCTTTAAACAATACATACAATGCAGACTTAAGACAAGATGAAAGTGCATTTAACTCTGAAGAAAAATTTGTTTATATTACAGATATAAACTTGCATGATGAAAATCTAAATATTGTTGCGAAAGCTAAACTAGCTAGACCTGCGCCTAAAAAGAAATCAGATGCAATACTCTTTAGACTTAAAATGGACTATTAATGGATAAAATAAAATATATAGTAGGTTTAGATATTTCTACTTCAATTATAGGAATGTCTTTATTTAAAAACAATAATTTAGTTAAGTTAATGCATGTTGATTTAACAAAGACGAAGTGCATGTTTGACAAAGCAAATAAATTCGAAGAAGAGTTTAATCAGAAAATACTTACAGATATTGAAGGTAATTCTTTAAAAATTAGTGAAATTTATATTGAAGATACCTTGCAAAGCTTTAGTAGAGGTTTATCTTCAGCAAGAACATTAATGCAACTTTCAAGATTTAATGGTATAGTATCAAATATATCTTTCAGAATGACTAAAATAAAGCCAGTTTTTATTAATGTTAACACAGCAAGGAAAACATTAGGAATTAAAATAGATAAAAACTCTAATAAAGATAAAAAAGAACAAATAATGGAATGGGTTGACTCTGATTTAGGAGGATATAATTGGCCTACAAAAATTATTTCACGAGGGCCTAATAAAGGACATGTAAAATATGAAAAATTTTGTTATGATATAGCAGACGCATATGTAATTTGTAAAGCTGGTATCATAATAAAAAATGAATAAATTAAATAAAAGATTAGATTTTTTCGATAGTTTTTTAAAAAATTATCATTTATCAAAGGACGGTGTAAATTTAAACGTTTGGTGTCCTTTTTGTAATAATCCAAATAAACATAAACTTAAACTAGTAATTCACTTAGAAAAATGCTTTTGGCATTGCTGGGTTTGTGATAAAAAAGGTTCTAACGTTTCTTATCTCATCAATAAAATAAACAAAAACGTTACTATTCCAAATGGTTTATTTTATAAAAGAAATAACACTAACAGTTTTGACTTGTTTGGTGAAGAAGAAGTAATTGAAGAGCTAGATCCTGTTTTTTTACCTGAAAATTTTCAATTTTTTATAGATAACTTTAATCCTGCTTCTCCTGATGCAAGAGAAGTTTTTAAATATGCATTAAATCGAGGAACAAATAAGCATAAACTTTGTATGTTAAGAATGGGATTTTCAACTTCCAATGATTTTAGAAGATTTTTAATTATGCCTTCATATGACGAAAAAGGTGAATTAAATTATTTTGTCTCTAGAAATATTGATGTTGATACAAGTTGTGGATATAAATATAAAAATGCAACAATACCAAAAAAACACATTATTTTTAATGAAATTAATATTGATTGGAGTATTCCTTTAACAATTGTTGAAGGTCCTTTGGACTTATTAAAAACAAATGATAATGCAACTTGTTTATTAGGATCATCACTTACAGAAGATATGTTGCTTTTTAAAAAAATAGTTAAAAATAAAACAGATATAAAATTAGCGCTAGATAGTGATGCATATTCTAAGGCAATTAAAATTGCAAAAACACTTTCAGCATATGACGTAAAAGTAGATATTCTAGATACTAGAGGACCTGATGATATTGGTGATATGTCTAGAGATCATTTTAATAAAATATACAGTGAATCTAAAGAATATACAGAAGAAGACTCGCTGCTATCAAAAATAAGAATGTTATAGGAAAATTAAATGTTTAAATGCGCACATATAAGCGATGTACACTTTAGAAGTTTAAAAAGACATGATGAGTACAGACAAGTTTTTACGAATTTATTTTTAAAATTAAAAGAAATAGAATTAGACTGTATTTTTATTGGTGGAGATATTGTACACTCTAAAACACAAGGTATTACACCTGAAATTATTGATGTTTTAACATGGTGGTTTAATAGTCTTGCAGACATTGCACCAACACACGTTATTTTAGGTAATCATGACGGTTTGATTTTGAACGAAGACAGACAAGATGCAATATCTCCTATTTTAACAGCAATAAACAATCCTAATATATATCTCTATAAAAAAAGCGGTGTATATCCTACTGGTGTAAATGGATATAATTGGTGTGTCTTTAGTTGTTTTGATGAAAAAGGTTGGGAAGATGTTTACCCAATAGAAGACGAAGTAAACATTGCTTGTTTTCACGGTGCAGTATTAGGATCTACAACTGATGTTGGATGGGAATTAGAAGGAGAAGTAGGTTTATCATTTTTTAAAGACTATGATTTTGGCTTTTTAGGTGACATTCATAAAACACAATATCTTGATGAAGAAAAAAGAGTTTGTTACCCGGGTAGTACTATTCAACAAAACTACGGTGAAGATATTAAAAAAGGTTTTGTTTATTGGGAAATTAATAGTAAAAATGATTTTAAATCTACATTTATTCAAGTTCAAAATCCACATCCTTATTTAACAATTGACTGGAAAGGTTCTGTAGAAGAAACAATTGATTTTGCTAGACCAGTTAAAAAAGGTGTTAGATTTAGAATTAGATCAGAGTATGGTTTGTCGCAAGCTGAAATTAAAATTTTGCATTATTATTTAAAAAATGATAAAGAAGCACATGAAATTGTGTATCAAGTTTTAAACAGTACTAAAGATAAAATAAAGGAAAGTAATACTATTCAACAAAATTCTCAAATTGACATTAGAGATAAGTCTACAAGAATTAAAATATTAAACGATTGCTTCGAAGGTTTAGATGAAAAAACTATTGAAGGTTTAGACAATTTATTTGCTGTAAATTTAGATAAAATTCCAAACACACTTTCAGATACAATTGGTAAAAAATGGTCTATTAATACACTAAATTTTGACAATACTTTTTCCTATGGTAAAAATAATTTTATTAATTTTGATAAATTAAGCGGTGTGGTAGGTATTTTTGGAAATAATCGTGCAGGTAAATCATCAATTCCCGGCACTTTAATGTACACATTATTTAATGCTACTGATAGAGGAAGTCTAAAAAATCATGATGTAGTTAATATTAGAAAAGGCTTTTGTAAGTCTGAAGCAATGATAACAATAGGTACAGAGCAGTATTTAGTCTCTCGAGAATCAATTAAAAAGACTAATAGTAAAAACATTACTTCTGCGACAACAAAACTTAATTTAACGTCGCTAAATAACAACACAGATGAAAGTGAAGAACAAAGAAGAGAAACAGAAAAAATACTTAGAAATTTAATAGGAACATCTGAAGACTTTCTTTATACATCATTTGCATCTCAAGGTGAAATGAATACTTTTATTAAAGAAAAAACTAGTGCAAGAAAAAATGTATTATCTAAATTTCTAAACTTAGACATATATGACATGTTAAGTAAAGAATCAAAAGACGACTATATTGTTCTCAGAAATAAAGTTAAAAATTTAAAAGAAAAAAGTTGGGATGATTTAATAATATCTAATAATAATGAAATAATGGAAATTAAAAAAGATATTAAAAATTTAGAAGAAGAAAGTGAATGCTTAAGAAAAAATGAAATTAATTTAAATGTTCAGTTAGATAGAGTAATTAAAAACACTAAAAAACATCCTTCTGGTCACACTAAATCATCTGCAGAAAATGAACTAATTTATTTAATTTCAAAATCAGAAAAGCTACATAAAGAAAAAATAGATCTAGAAAATAAACTAAAAAGTAACAAAGAAGCACTAGAAAAATTTAAATTATTTAAAGAAAAATATCCAATTGAAAACTTAAATAATGATAAAGAAAAATTAGATTCTTTAAATAAAAAACTACAAAAATTAAAAAGTCATAAAAAATTAATAAATGTTTCTGCAAGAAATGCTAATGATCAACTAAAAATATTAGATCAAGTTCCATGCGGGGACGAATATCCAACATGTAAGTTTATTAAAAACGCACATAGTTCAAAAAGTGAAATTCAAGAAATTAACAAACAACTAAAAGAAGTAGAAGCTTCTATTTTTGAATATAAAAACTTAATTGAAAATTTAATTAACGAAGGTATTGAACAAAAAATAAAAAAATACAATGCTATTTTAGCAAAAGAATATCGATATCAAGTAGATCAAAAATCTTTAACTTCCAAAATAGAAGCTTCAGATGTAAAAATTAATGCTTCTTCACAAGAAATACTCAAGATTAAAGATTTAATTTTAGAGTTAGAAAACTTTAATAGTGAAGATTTAATCATAAAAGAAAAATCCTTAAAAACAGAATTAAAAGAAAACAATATAAGATTAAGTAATAATAAACATGAGCTATTTAAAAATCAAAAACTAATATTTTCCTTAGAAGAAGAAATACTAAATTTAGAAAAAGAAAAAGAAGAATATTCCAAATTAAATGAAGAATATAAAATTTACGATTTATTTTCTTTAGCTGTGTCTAAAAAAGGTATTCCAACAATGCTTATTAATTCATGTTTACCTTTAATTAATAAAGAAATTTCTGATATTTTAAGTGGAGTTACTAATTTTAAAATTGAAATTGCTGAAGATGAAAAAGGTAATAACTTAAACGTATTTATTGACTATGGTGATTCAAAAAGAGTTATTGAATGTGCTAGTGGAATGGAAAAAATGATGGCTTCTATTGCTATAAGAGTAGCTTTAATTAATATTTCATCCTTACCTAAGTCTGATGTATTTATTATTGATGAAGGTTTTGGTGCATTAGATTCTTCAAACATAGAAGCTTGTGGAAGATTATTAAGTAGTTTAAAAAAATATTTTAAGTCTATAATAATAATATCTCACATAGACGGCATCAAAGATATTGTTGATAAAAATATTGAAATAAGTATTAAAGGTAAAGACTCGTATGTTCGATTTGAATGAAGGATGGCAAAAAATTGATAATGAAACTGAAGAAAAAATACAAGGTATTGCAAGATATGTCAGACCTATTGTTTTTGATTTTTGTCCTATTAGTTGTGGTTCTTGCGGTCAAGCGATTGCAACTGTTGAAGATGTTCAAATGATGAAAAAAGAAAAAGTTTGTGAACAATGTTATGACATGTTTTACTTTACAAATAAAGATAAATGGAAACAAGGTTGGCGTCCTAAATTAAAAACTGTAGATAATTAATATTTATTTCTATACAAAAGGTTAAAAATATGGAATACGATTTAATAACAAAGCTTGGAAATTGCATTGACAATGTCTATAACAATTACGCAGAATCTAGTAGTAGAAGAACTGTTGCTAAAATTCAAGATGAACACCTTGTAATTGAATATAGAACTATTTTAAGAGTAGCTAAAGATCATGAACTTGAAATGCAAATGGATTTAGTAAGATCTGAGTCAAAACAAATGATCGAGTCTAGACTTAGAACTATCAAAGATACTTTTAAAGATGGTGCTGGTAGAACTTTAAAAGCTAAAAAAGTTATGGATTATGATAATATAGAAACATTAACTGTAAGTCCATACAGTCCAATTAGAACTCTAAAATACACATTTTCAGTAGGTTACGAGGTCTCCTAATAATGGCACAGCGATTATCTAGAAATGGTCAAATAAATGAAATCATAAAGTGTGGTAAAGACCCAGTTTACTTTATGAACAAGTATCTAAAGATACAACATCCTATGAAAGGACTAATTCCTTTCAAGACTTTTCCATTTCAAGATGATTGTGTTAAAGAATTTAATGATAATAGATTTAATATTATTTTAAAGTCTAGACAGCTAGGTTTATCAACACTAGTTGCAGCATATTCAGTTTGGCAAGCAATATTCTATAAAGAAAAAAATATTCTTATTATTGCTACTAAACTTGCAGTTGCACAAAACTTTATACGTAAAGTTAAAACTTATATTAAGTCTATGCCAAAATGGTTATTAGTACCAACAATTACTGCAAATAACAAACAACAAGTAGAATTTTCTAATGGGTCTCAAATTAAAGCAGTTCCAACTTCTGAGGATGCTGGCCGTTCTGAAGCACTTTCTTTGCTCATTGTAGACGAAGCTGCATTTGTTAGAAATTTTGATGAATTATGGATGGGTTTATATCCAACATTATCAACAGGTGGGCGTGCTATTTTATTATCTACTCCTAACGGTGTAGGTGGACAATATCATGAAATATATACTAAAGCTGAAAGAAAAGAAAACAAGTTTAACCCAATAAAGCTTATGTGGGATGTTCATCCTGAAAGAGATGATGACTGGTTTAATAAAGAAACCAAAAATATGTCACAAAAACAAGTAGCACAAGAGCTATTATGTGACTTTGCATCTTCAGGAGATACATTTTTAACTAATGAAGTTTTAGAAAAAATAAGACTCACTACAAAATCGCCAATAGAAAAAAGTGGACCTGAGTATAATGTTTGGTATTGGGAATACCCTTTAGAAGGTGTAAACTATGTATGTTCAGCTGATATTGCAAGAGGTGATAGTGGTGATTATTCTGCATTTCATATTATTAATACTAAAGATAATTCAATTGCAGTAGAATATAAAGGTAAGATACCTCCAGATCATTTTGCATCTTTGCTATATGATATAGCTAGAAGATTTAACAATGCTGTTATATGTCCAGAAAATAATGCATACGGCTATTCAGTATTGACAAAACTAAAAGATTTAGCTTATAAAAACATCTATTTTAACTCTGAAAAAGAGAAATATAAATTTTTATATGGTGATGGTACAAACATAGGAAAAGCTGGTTTTACTACAAGTAAAGAAAGTAAAGAAAAAATTCTTGCTAACTTTGAAGAGTCTTTGAGAAATAGTAGACTTAAAACATATTCTCAAAGACTTTACACAGAATTAAAAACTTTTGTTTGGAATGGTAAAAAAGTAGGTGCGATGAAAGGATATAATGATGATCTTATTATGTCACTTGCTATTGGATGTTGGATTACAGATAGTAATTCTAGTTCTTATAACGTCGAACAAATAAAACAAGCTGACTCTTTATTAAAAGGAATGGAAGTTAACAATACTCAGGCAAAAGATACAATAATGTCACCCTTTTATACAAATAGACATAATGTTGTTAATCCTTTTATTCCTGTTTATATGCCTGACAACAAATTTTCAGGAAAAGAAATTACAAAAAAGAATCCTCTAGGTGATTTATCCTGGCTTATAGGAAAATAAATAAATGGCACAAGAAAATAATTCAAACTTATTTAAAAAGTTAACAGACCTTTTTAGATCTGGTCCTGTTGTAAGAAGAAAAGTAAAGAAATTTAAAGGCAATAGCACTTCTAAGTCTTCTTTAGAAATTTTTAAAAAAGCACATAGTGATGTTTATAATAGTACATTATCTGCTTATGGCTCTTACGATAGAATGGCAAGATATTCAGACTTCTCAGAAATGGAAGCTACACCTGAAATTAACTCAGCACTAGACATATACTCTGAAGAATGTGTTTCACCAGATGTCGAAGGTCAAGTTTTACATATTTACTCTGACAATAGAATGATTAAAAAAATATTAGAAGAATTATTTTATGATGTTCTTAATATAGACTTTAATCTTGTAATGTGGGTTAGAAATCTTTGTAAGTATGGAGACTTTTTTCTGTTTAATGATATTCATCCTGAATATGGTGTAATTAATTGTTTTCCAATTCCTATTGCTGAAATTGAACGTGAAGAAGGATTTGATCCAGATGATCCTGCAGCTGCAAGATTTAGATGGGTTACACAAGGTAATCGTGTTTTAGAAAACTGGCAAGTATCTCATTTTAGGTTGTTAGGAAATGATGCATTTTTACCATACGGATCTTCTGTTTTAGAAGGTGCTCGACGTATTTGGCGTCAATTAATATTAATTGAAGACGCAATGTTAGTATATCGTGTAATTCGATCTCCAGAAAGACGTGTTTTTTATATTGATGTTGGTAATATTCCTCCAGAAAATGTTGCAGACTATCTTGAGCAAGCACAAACATCTTTAAAAAGAAATGCTGTTGTAGATAAAAATACAGGACAAGTAGACTTAAGATATAATCCACTTTCAGTAGATGAAGACTATTTCTTACCAGTACGTGGTGGAGACACTGGTACTCGTATTGATACGCTAGCTGGCGGTTCAAATACAACAGCAATTGAAGATGTAGAATATATTCAAAAGAAACTTTTTGCTGCACTTAAAATTCCTAAAGCATATCTTGGTTATGATGAGGACATTGGTGCTAAAGCAACTTTAGCTCAAGAAGATATTAGATTTAGTCGTACAATTCAAAGAATTCAAAAAACTATTATTTCTGAACTAAATAAAATTGCGATGATTCATCTTTATACACATGGTTATAACGAAGAAGATTTAATGCAATTTGATCTAAAGCTAAGTAATCCTTCTTCAATTGCACAACAACAAAAATTAGAACTAATTAGAACTAAATTTGAAATTTCAGGATCAGCTCCTGAAGGGTTGTTAGATAGAGAATGGATTCGAAAAAATATTTTAGATCTTAATGACGATGAAATTGCACGAATTGAAAAAGGAAAAGAGAGAGATAAGCTTAGAGATATGGAGCTTGAAGGTGTGCAACTTCCTAATGACAATCCATTTAGTTTTGGTGACGAAAGTGAGCAAACCGGAGACACAGGTGACGGAAATATGGGTGATATAGGCGGAGATACGGGTGGAGACACAGGTGGTGGAGGAGATGAAGGAGGAGGTTTAGAAGGTTTGTTTGCTGGAGAAATGAAAAGTGGAAAATTAATGTCAGAAAAAGAATTATCTAAATATGATGATTTAATTGAAGAAATAGACGAGATTGATGAAGTTGATGAAGAAAAAATAAAAGAAATAGGACATTCAGGTGCAAATGTTTCTAATAAATCAAAAAAAAGAAAGCCTTATAAGAGAACATCTTCTGAAATTACAGGTGGAGTAGAAAAAATGGGTGCACAAGGAACAGGACTTCATGACACAGCAGATATGGGCGCTTTAACAGCCGGAAAACCAATAACAGCTTCAGACTTAATGGATGGTATTATGCCACAAAGTCCTATTGTAGACAATTTTATTACTAAGAAACTAGACTATAGAATGTCTAAGTCTCTTGATAACATGTCTAAACAGCTAAATATTGGTAGTGCTAAACCTAAAATGTTAAACGAGAATGACATACTTATAGATGATGATATTTTTAAAGATGAGGAATAAAAATGGCAAAAGTGCACAATAAAAAAAGAAATATTGGCATTATCTATGAACAAATAATTAAGTTTGTTTGTAAAAAAATCATGGAAAATGACGAAGTCACTTCTGAAAAAGCCATCAAAATCATTAAAGAACATTTTGCTGATGGTACACAATTAAGTAAAGAGTATAAGCTTTTCAAAGCTTTAGTAGAAACAAAAAATGTCTCTTCACCTCTTGCTAATTCTATTATTTTTGAAGCAAAAAAAGCTTGTAATAATATGTTTGATGGTAAAAAATTAGAAAGAGAAAAGAGTAAATTAATCAAAAGTCTCAATTATTCTTTTGGTAAAGGCGTAATTTTTAAAGAAAATGTAAAAAATTATAGAATTTATGCAACTATTCAAACTTTATTAAATGAATGGCGAGATCCAAAAAATGCAAGCTTTGATTTAACAACTAAATATGAAATTAAATTACATGAAAGCTTAACTGAAAAGGCTGAAGTTTTAACAGAAGTAAAAAATATTCCAAAAGTTGATAGTTTAACTTATAACTTAATGAACAATATTTTTGAAAGTAAATATAGTAATATTTTAAATGAAAGCCAAAACAATTTACTAAAGTGTTATGCTAAAAACGACGAGAATACTTTAATTGAAAGCTTTATTGCTCTAAAAGAAGAAACTATGAGCTATTTGAATAACTATATAAATAACTGTGACAATAAAATTCTTTTAGAAAAATACAAAACAGTAAAACAAAATATTTTAGACGTCTCTACTGAAAATACCTCTAGAGATAATTTGCAAAGATATTTAACTATTGCAAAACTTAAAGAAGAATTATTAGGAGGCGAACGATGAATGCTCCAAGATTAATTACAGAGTGGACAAACTTTGAGTACGATCCAAGCTTAATAAAAGAGCAAAAAGCTATGGGTAAACCAATGATGATGAAAGGTATTTTGCAAAAGGCAGAAACTTTAAATCAAAATGGTCGTGTTTATCCAAAAATTATTCTCGAAAGAGAAATTAGAAATTATCAAAAGTTTATTAAAGAAAACCGTGCGCTAGGTGAATTAGATCATCCAGACTCTTCTGTTGTTGAATTAAAAAATTCTTCACATATTATTAGAGAAGCACACATGGAAGGGAATATCGTTTACGGTACAGTTGAAATTCTTAACACACCTAGCGGAAAGATCTTGCAATCTTTAGTTGAAAGTGGAGTAACTTTAGGTATTTCTTCTCGCGGTGTGGGTAGTACAAAGTCTGAAGGTAATATGCAAATTGTACAAGACGATTTTCAACTTATTTGTTGGGATTTTGTAAGTGAACCTTCAACCCCAGGTGCTTTTATGATGAAAGAAGGAAAAGAAGTAAGTCCTCAATTTATAAACCAAGTTTTTAACAAATCAGACAAAATAGATAGAATATTTAATGACATATTGGAGTGGAAATAAATGGCAATCTCACATATCCCAAGATCAGTAGGGCATAACTTTGCTCCAGAATACCAAATAAGTGCTGTACCTTTTTTTATTGATGCTGACGGTGGAACAGTAATTAGAGCTAATGCACAAGGAAAAGTTGTTGATGCTAATGAAACGCAAATAGAAGAAGTTAAACTTCCTAAAATATCACAATGGCTGCAGTTTAATAATGCAAGTGGTGATGCAGTAACAGTATATTTTAGTAGAAAAGAAGCTGTAGGTGGCACAAAAAAAGGTATAATTGTTGCTGATGGTATTACTACAAGACCTTTGAGAATTAGATGTTCTAGTTTATATTTTGTAAATAATGTCGCTGCAAATTTTCATATCGTTGCCGGACTAACTTCAATTGACAGTAAAGAGTTTGAAAACGTTGTAGAAGCTTTTCTTGGTGATGATATTACATAAAAAGGTAAAAATTAATGGCAAAAGTAAGTAAAGAATTATTAAAAGAAATTGTAAAAGAGTGTCTTGTTGAGATTCTTGCAGAAGGAATATCAGGCGGAAATGTTGCATCTTTAAATGAAAGCATTAAAACTCATGTACCACAAAAAAGACCACAAAGAAATTTACAATCTCGTTTAATGAAGAATATTCTTCCTCCAAAAGAAAAAGTAAAAAATGAAAGTTTTGAAAGAAACTTAAATAAAACTATTTCACAGACAACAAATGATCCTGTTATGGCATCCATTTTAGCAGATACAGCTAAGTCTACTTTACAAGAACAAAACAACGCTGATTCTGCAAATAGATTTGCTGCTCGGCCAACAGATAGTGCTTCTCAAGTTGTAGCAAATACAGATCCAACAGAATTATTTGCAGAATCAGCTTCTAATTGGGCGCAGTTAGCTTTTTCTGATAACAACAAGTAATTTATCATAGGCTTAATAAAAATTTAACTGACAACCATATATTTATTATTAGACACACAATAATTTAATATACGGAGTTAACAATTATGTCTAGAAGAAATAGAAAACTTACAACTGCTACCCTAAGAAGAATCATTGCTGAAGAGCGTGCTAGATTAAACGAGACTTTAGAAATGGGACTCAGCCACCCGTCAGAAGCACCTAAAAGAACACGTGAAGTTGGCGCTGATAAATATGCAGACTCTTTGGAGCAATGTTGCAATTGGTATCAAATGTGTAAACTAAAAGAAGCAAAATTGCAAAAAGAGCTTAGACTTGTTAAAGAAGCAAAAAAGAGACTTAAAAGAAGAATTCTTAAAAATATCTAATTTGCATATTTATTATTATAACTAATAGGAGTTTAAAAAATGTCAAGAAATGAATTTAATTCTAGAAATGGTACTCTTTCTATAAATCAACAGACTAAAATTCAAAGAGAAAAAATAAGTAGTAGATTTAATGGTAAAGGCGTTGCTTCAAATAATGCAAATTTACTTTTTTCTAGAAGTCCTATTGGTTATAATGATGTATTACCATCTAGAGTAGGTGGAGGTTTGTATCAAGATGGAGTATCAAATGTTTACGAAGCATATGCAGTTGCTATTGATAGTCCTGACGGTATAAATGGTTTTGGCTTTAAGAATTCTAATTTTGCTTATATGAACTATAATCACCCAGACACAATAGATGATAATCCTTTATTTTCTTCAGGCAGTTTAAGACTATCAGATGGTAATAAAAATAGAACAGAAGATCCATTCAACGGGTTTCCTAACCCAATTGTTCCTGAAGATGCGATTAACAATCCGTCTGTTATAAGTGACGCTGAAAATGACTTTAATGATTATAATTTACCTACTGGTGATGGTGCATCTTACGGACACGAAACTGCTGAATATAGAAAAAGAATTGAAATAAGATCGACAAATTTAGGAATTCACGCTTCTTCTACTGATAAAGTATCTAATGGTACAGAATCAGATACACTTGGAGCTTATTTTACTAAAATATATGTGGCATCTGAAGAATAGGAATTAAAAAATGGTTAATCAATCTCTTAAAATTGACAAACAAAACGATTCTCAAAAAAATGGTTTTGTAGGATTTGATGAAAATGAAATTTATGGTTTAGCAAATTCTGGAGCATATTCTGCAGAAAGAAACGGTGCTAGATCAAAAAGACTTTTTAGTGATGCATATACAGGCTTAAGTCAAAAATCAATTGCTAATAAAATTCACTCTGGTAAAAATGAATTACAAGTACCATTGGATGACAAACAATTTTCAGTGCAAGAATTGTTAACTGACAATGAGATTGATGCTAGAACCTTAGCAAATGCAGAAAAAAGTCTTAAAGATGAAACGCTAGACATAATACGAAGTGGTACAGGTGAAGGTTTAGAAGCTGGTTTATTAGATTCTTTTAATCCAGACTTTACCGCAAATTCAGTTTCTTTTACTTACACATCAACATTAAGTGAATCTGACAATGAAGATGGCGT
>Ga0163109_10000189_pt1 | contig 48746 bp, 21 predicted proteins | sample CRUFie1St13metaG_FD_108704 | JGI IMG/M metagenome (GOLD analysis project Ga0163109, IMG submission 108704) | Marine microbial communities from the Costa Rica Dome - CRUD Field 142mm St13 metaG | ecosystem: Environmental > Aquatic > Marine > Oceanic > Photic zone | place: Costa Rica: the Eastern...
GCCATTCGCCATCACACGAGGATTTCTTTCTGCTTCAACTTGTTCTTGAAGCGTGTTTCTAGCAGTATCTGCAAAAATGCTCTGCATCAAGGGATCATCAGTCATTCCCTTGATAGTTTCAGGGATTACTTCTTTTTTGGGCTTGGGTTTATTTCTTCTTCTAGGGGAGGGCTTTGGTTTTGCCGTAACTTTTTTAGATTCTTGAATCTGGTTATTAGCACCTACTAATCCCTCTGACAAAATCTCTACTAAACACTCTTTGACTAAACTTTTTAAAACTGAACGACTTACTTTTGACATTTACGCTTGACCCTTAATTCCTGGCAAACCAGTTATATCAGGAAAATCTGATGCTTTTACATTTGTGAGGCCAGCTAAAACTGAAGTCGCTGCGCCGTTGTCGGAAGATTTTATCCAAAGTTTAGTTACTTTAACCTCCAACCGAGCAGTCATTCCGCCGGCTGGAACATTGAAATACTGAGTTTGATCTACGCCGGCGTCGTCAAAAGCAATTTTAGTAGCATGAGTAGCACTAATGACTATAAACCTTGTAACGTAAGGAAACTCAATAGCGGTCTCAACTTGCCCGGTGATTGTTTTTACCCATGGAATACCACTTTGTTGATATTCAGCCACGTGACCGTGGTGAGGTCTTGGATTGTTAAGAGACATTATTCTTCCTCCCAAGATAAGATATCGTTAAATACTCTATCGATCCTATCGGATTTGTTAAAGACAGAATTAAGTTCAGATTCATTTATCTCTTTGCCTTCATTCATCATGAATGCTCCTGGAGTTGATGGTTCGGAAACAAAGTCCCAGCAAATAAGTTGAAAATCATCTTGAACAACTTGGTGGTCTCCTTGTTTCTTTGTAGAACCAACACCTCGTGAGGAGATACCTAGCGTGACGCCAGATTCAACAAGGCTTTGAAGAATCTTTCCTGCAGGTGTATCTAACAACTCTACAGAACCATAAACTACATCACCTTCGATATACGCTTCTCTGACTATGTGAGATGCGTTCTTAAGTTCAACAACCGAACTGTCTGGGTGATCGCATTCTCCTAAAGCCCTGTTTTCTTGGATGAATTTCTGGTAGTTTCTAATTTCCCTCTCGAGAATTGGCTTTGGGTAAATTCTACCGTTTTGGTTTAAAGTTCCAGATTTTTGTAATATTCCCTTAAGAACTACTTTACCGTCATTTTCTAATCTAGATTCATTGACCATTTCTTTAGAGTACTCAAATTGAGACCAGTTCGTCAATAATTTTTTGCTCATTTTAGCTCCTTAACTCGTTACTTAACTTCATCACAGTTAAATATTTAGAAACTATTGCATCATCTATATTTTCTGTAGGTAAAGTCTTGATTTTTTCGCAAACTAAACTAATCTTAGACTTAACAATATCGCTATCACAAGAAGAAGAATAATCGGTCAACTCTTCTAAGCAGCCGGCTTTTCTATTTTCAAATATTTCAGTTATCTTATCTTCTTTTCCAATCGCAAAAACGTAGTCCCTTAGCAAGTTAGCCTGCTCCGGAAGTAAATCGCTTGAAAAAGAGTTATTGAAGTTTCTTGTCATAATACTAACAGTTAGATTATCGACATCTTCTGTCTTTAATTCGTTCAAGTCAGTCGTGGTCTTTTCTAAAATTAACCAATTGTGCAATTTTGATTCGTATATTGCCTGAGAATCGATATCAGATTCTGGAGATCTCCAACTGTCTAGTAATCTTTGAATAGTAGCTAAAGTCTTGTAACTGCCAACTCTTTGGTTATAAAAACTTGGATCGTTAAAAGCATAGTTTATCTCGTGAATTAGAGAAGACTTTTCTTTATAGAGTTTTTCAGCATCAAAGTTACAAGCTGCTGATTTTGCTTCTCCTATAATTCTTGTCGCCAAACTAGATGAGGGCATCGTTGTAGAGTAAAGAGCGTTAAAAAGCTTGTACTCTTTATACAATTCAGTTCCCTGCTTAAAGTATTTACTAGTTATCTTAAGAACTTTGGTAGCTTTTTCTTGGTTATTCTCAACCAGAGCTTTTGAAGCATACTTAGCCAATTGCTCAAAAATTATACCAACGTTTCTCTTCTTATTGTGACTCTTAGACATTTTTATCCCTTCGCCAAATTTAACTCGAACCCTCTTCCGTGTCGGGTTCATTAGAATCTCTTGACTCATTTAAAACAGATTTCTTATTATTAAGTAAACCAGACTTCTGAATACTACTCAAAACACTTAAAATATCGTTAGACATGACTGGCGACGATCCGACTTTTTTATCTATTTCTCTCTCGAAAGCTTCAAAAGAAGTTAGCTTTTGGCTTCCATAAGGTTGCCTCATCGAATCTTGCTGCCTTTTGTTCATTGTCATATTTCCAAAGTTTGGCATGTGATAAGAAGCAGCCGTTTTCTTATCTTTGCTTTTTTCTATTGTTTGTCCCCAGATGTTTTTAATTTTATTTTGCGCTTTTACTGGGGCTTCGTCATCATCGATAGAGAGTATTAAATCATCTTCTTCTTCATCATCTGATTCGTTGAAATTGCTGGATGATTTTTCTTTAGATGGGTTGATTGGAAAACCTGTCATTAGTTTTGTATCATCTCCTTGATCAACAGCAAACAATCCTCCGCCTCCTGCATCATCTCCTCCGGCGTCTCCACCTGCATCATCGCCACCGCCGGCTTCAGCGCCAGCGGCTTCAAGTTCAGCATCGTCTAGCTTATCTTGCTTTAGCCCATCCATGATCCCAGATATTTCATCTTCAGTCAGGCCTAAGACATTTTTTCTTACCCAAGATTTATCTAGCATTCCTTCCGGAACTTTACCAGCAATATCGAACCTTTGACTTATAAGTTCAAGCTTCTGCAATTGAGCAACTGAAGAGGGATTAGATAATCTTAGATCAAAATCTAGAAGCTCTTCTGCATCGTAACCATGTGAATATAAATGTATCATTGCTAGTTTGTTGAGTTCTGATATTACTGTTTTTTGAACTCTTTGAATTGTTCTAGAAAATCTGATGTCTTCTTGCGCTAGAGTAGCTTTAGAGCCTATCTCTTCATCATATCCAAGGTAAGCTTTTGGAATCTTTATAGCAGCAAAAAGTTTCTTTTGTATATACTGAACGTCTTCAATAGCGGTCGCATTTTGTCCACCGGCTAGCGTATCTATTCTTGTCCCACTATCTCCACCGCGAACGGGAATATAATAGTCTTCATCTACAGCCATCGGGTTGTAGCGTAAATCAGCTTGGCCATTTACAGAACTAGATATAGCACTCTTTTTTAGAGCTGATTTAGCTTGCTCTACGTAGTTTGAGACGTCTTCCGGAGGGACGTTACCAACGTCAATGTAGAAAACCCTTCTTTCTGGAGCACGAATAATTCTGTAAACTAACATCGCATCTTCAATAAGGATTAACTGTCTCCATATTCTCCTAGCTGATTCTAAAACTGAAGTTCCGTACGGCAAAAAAGAGTCATTTCCCAGCAACCTAAAATGAGAAACTTGCCAGTTTTCTAAAACAGTATTTCCTTGTGTGATCCACCTATATCTAACTGCGCTAGGATTCTCAGGATCAAAACCATCTTCTCTTTCAATCTCGCTAATTGGTATCGGATAAGCGTTTATTACGCCATACTCGGGGTGGACGTCATTAAAAAGAAAGAAATCTCCATATTTGCATAAGTTCCTTACCCACATTACAAGGTTGAATTCTACATTCAAGGTATCATGAAAAAGATTGCTTAATAGTTCTTGTTTTTGAGAATCATCTGAGTATATGTGTAAGACCCTACCGTGCTCATCCGGAGAGACTGTTTCTTCAGAATATATATCTAGGGCAGAAGCTAATTCAGGAGTTGCTTCCATCTCGCTAAAATCGCTATACCTAGCCATCCTATCGAAAGATCCATAAGTACCTAAAGTCGAATTGTAGACATCACTTTGAGCACGCTTAAAAAGCTCAACGGCTGAAGATCTGCTAGATCCTACAGGAGCTTTAACTTTTCTCTTGACAGTTGGTCCAGTTCTAAATATTCTTGTCAGCCTATTAAAAAGGCTTTCGTTTTTTTCAGCCATGTTTCTACCAATCTCACTACTATAATATTAGAATTATAACATCATTAAAATTAAATTAACCATTTAAAACTTGAATCTATGCTTCCAGAAAGGTGGGAAGATAAAGCTTCGTATGGGACAGTTCTATTACTTCTTAAAACTCTATTTAAATATTCATTACCAAAAGAAGAGCCAACAGAACCCTCAAAATTACTTGAACTAGAAGAAAACCCAGAAAGCATCGCTTTGTTAATATCGGCTGTAGATTTCGAATGAAGGCTAGAAGTATCATACAGCCAAACGCCAATAGCTAACGACATCACTAAGTCGTCATGCTTTCCTCTCATAGCTTGAGGCTTTGTACCCTTCCAAACAAAAGTCTTCATCTCTTCGTAGAATCTAGAAGAGTAAACTTTAATTTGATTGTTCCTTATCACTTCTTCTAGCTTGGTCAAGATCTTAGATCTAGATGGTCCTTGAGTTGAAAACCCAGCTTTTCCGATAGGGCCATCATTATATAAAGCTGAAATTCTGTCTTTCTCTTTTTCAAAATAAATGTTTTGGCACTTAAGCTCTTTAAGCTTCATTAGAACAGCGTAGCCATAAGTGTTGTTTTCTGGGCATATTACAGCATTGTTATATCTTTTACTAGCCTCTATCAAAATCAAGGCAAATTGGTCTGGAGGAGATTTTCCTTTAAATTCAGCTACTACTTCTGATTCATTCGTATCAATAACATGAAATGTTGAGAAGTCAGCGCTATCTCCTCTTGCAATATCTGCGCTAATTACATATTTGTTTTCAGGTTGAGCATACTTCCAGACCCATACGTTGTTGCCTGGCCCCCACCTTTCGAGTGGATTCTTTATTGACATCATCAACTTTTCGATGTCATTTTGAGCTAAGAAAGTTTCTCCTGAAGCTTGAAAATCGCAAAGTAACTCTTGCGCAATTTGCCTCTTTGTCATATTCTTGGTTTCTTTATCAAACCAAGATTCGTCTCGTTCCGGATGAACATCCCAAGGTAATTTTATGGCATTAAAATCGTTATCACCGCTTTCGGCTTGGGTGTATATATCGTAATATTGACCACCTACACCGTTCGGTGTTGAAAGAACTATCGCCCTACCACCTGTAGAAAGAGTGGGATATAAACCGGTCCAGAGCTCATCAAAATTTCTTACAAAAGCAGCCTCGTCTACGATTAGTAAAGAAAGAGCTTCTGAACGACCTGCATCTTCAGAAGTCGGAACAGCTTTTATTATTGATCCATTCGAGAATTCCAAAGACTGTTTGTTGTTGGAAATAATTTCAGGCATCAGTAACCATTTTGGAAGATGCCTAATAGCAAACTTGACTTTTCTAATAAAGTTTTGAGCAACTGCTAATTTAGTCGCAATTACTAAAACGTTTTTATCTTTATAGAATATCGCTAACCAAACAGCATAAGCAGCTACTAAAGTAGAAAGCCCAAGTTGGCGGCTTTTAACGATTACATTAAATCGATGATCGTTAAATTCTTTGACACAATTATCTTGGAACTTATAAGTGTTAAAGTTCAAAGTTCCTTTCGTAGCATGTTGTATCTTACAGTAGCGATTAAAGAAATAAGATGGATTTTTACCACACTTTATTATTTCTTTAACTTGCTTTTGTTTAGTAGATGGAGGCATTAAGAAACCTTAAGATAAACATTCATCCTGTAGTAAGCATGCTTCCTCGGTGAGTAGGGAGAAACGCTTACTAGTTCTAAATCATCATCTCTATCTTCTTCAGTAACTTTTATAGAACGGCCTGCGCGCTCTTTAAAATCTGTCTTCATTTGCTTTAAAGCATCTGTGATACAATCATTAGCTTCTTTTTCGTACTTTGCTTTTTGCTTTTGCATCGATTCTTCGCAAGCAAAAGAAATAATGGCAATATACTTTAAAGTCAAAGCATCTCCATGTAAGCTAGAAGTCACTTTCATCGTATCGCTTGAGTAACCAAAAGTGTGATTGAATATTTGCCCTAGAGCACTAACTTCTTCTGAATTTAACATCATATCTCCTAAAAAAACCTGTACCTAGGTTTAAATTTTGTTTTCTTTTTTGACAACCAATTATCAATCTCCTCTTGGCTTGGTTGCCAGTCTTTACCAAAATAATTCTTATTTGGTTCGACAAATTTAACAAAGCATTCCGAGCAGCAATCGTGATTGTAAACGCTTACACTATCTTCTAGCGTCTGCAGAATATCAAAACACAAAGGGCACTCTATAGAAAAACTTTTTTCCCTTTCATCTATATAAATATCAATAAAATTACTCATGAACTACTAAAGAATTTTTTCCTTTATTTCTAATGTCTAAAACGTTGTCTACCACATCTTTAATTGCGTCAATATGAGATATAACCAAAATGCATTTGAACCACTTCTTTAGGGAAACTAGCAAACGACTACAAGCTTCTATGTTTCCTTCATCTAAAGCACCGAATCCCTCATCGATTATAAGTAAATCTGACTTAGGTAAATTAGAAACATTTATTAAAGCAACCCTAATCGCTAAAGAAGATAGCATTTTTTCCATACCAGATGCACACTCTATAACTCTTTTTGAATCTCCGTAGTTGATAAAAACTTCCAAAGCGTTAGTGTTTTCTTCAGCTTCTATCTCTACAGTAAATTCAACAACACCGTGGAGTATCTTTTCAATTTCAGCATTTATAACTGGCAACTGAACGCTCATAATTTTCAGAGGTATACCCTTTTTATCGACTGCTTGAAGAAAAGCATTATAGACATTCCACTTCTTTTTCATTTCTGCAAATTTTTCTTTTTCTTCTTCTAAATCAGTAAGAAGCTGCTGATTCAAACCAATCTTTTCACTAAGGCTTAACCTTTCCGAATCTAGAAAATTAGCCCTAGTTGAAAGAAGCTTCAGTTTGTTTTTAAGACGATTTATCTCTTTAGATTCTGAACTCTCAGTAGCGTTTAGTTTCATTTTTGACAGACGACTTTTAGAATCTTGCAGCTCTTGATTTATATTTGCATCTTCAACTTCAAGCTCTCTTAAAGATACGATTATGCTGCTTTTTTCTAGTTTAGAATCAGATTCTGACTTTAGAATATCTTCATATTTCTTAACTTTTTGTTCTAAAGATTCTCCCAATATCTTTTTTAAACTTCTTTTAATAGCTGAACAGTTTGCAGATATTTCGGAAACTTTCTCTTTTTGATCAGGTATTTTATTTTTTGCGATATGAGAATCTTTTATGAATTTGCATTTAGGAAATTGCGTTCCGCAAGGAACAACTTCTAAAGTACTAGCACATTTCTTTTGGTTTTTTAGAAGAGTTTTTTCTTTTTCTAAAGTATGCTGAATATTTTGCAAATTAGATTCAATTTCTTTTTGCTGAGATAGTTTTTCTTTTAGATCATCGATCGGGAATTGCTCTTTGATTAAAGATATTTTCTCTAATTTACTGTCTATTTCACTAATGTTATCAGATATCTCTATAATTCTTCTCTGCATAGCCAAGCTTCTCTTTTGAAGCTTAGAGATGTGATCTGTTTGCTCGGCAATTTCTTCTTCAGTGAAATCCTCAGAGTTTTCGTGAGTTGCTAGAAGCAGCTTTAAACTGTCTACTTCTTCTCTTATTACTTTAGATTGTTCTTCAACTTCTTCTCTTTCGTTGACTAGAGATTCAAGTTCAATCCTTTTATTTCTGATAATAGAAGACCAGTCTCGATCCGGAGCACTCTTCATAGAACCTTTTAATTCAGAAAATTCTGACTTTGCTATGTTAAGCATGTTGTCAAATATTCCTAGATCTAAAAATTTTGTCAATATAGACTTTCTAATAGTCGCTCCATTACAAATGAAGTTATTCATCCCACCCTGGCTAGCTAGCGAAGTCAAAAGAAAATCATCAGCTGTTCCCACTAATTTCTTAAGGTCTTTCTCTGTCTCTCTTCTTTGCTCTCCGCTAAGATCTTCTACCTTTTCTCCATTAGGTAGAATTTTCCAAAGATTTAAACTAGTCGAAGCGTTAGTTTTTCCAGCTCTCGTAGTATGCTTTACCGATTGCCTTTCGGAACGATACATTTTTCCATTAACACTAAAATCAACGTCTACTTGGCAAAATCCTTTTCTAGAATTTATAATATGAAGATTCTTAATAGCTCCTCTGTCGGTGGTATTGAATAAACCATACATCATAGAACCAGGAATAGATGATTTGCCAGACCTATTTTTACCAAAAATGCCAATTATTCCGGGAAGTTTATCAAAATCTATAATGTTACCGTTACCATAGCCGAAAGTATTATCAAACCTCATCTTTTTTAATGACCACTTAAGGTTCTTTTTACTTTCATTTCTGACTGCTTCTGACGCGACTCTTTTAGTTAGATCTTCTAGAATTTTTCTTTCGTCTTCATTCAACACGTAAGTCTTTGTATACTCGTTCATAAGTTTGATGTGAGTTGAAGGATTAGAAAGATCTGATTTATTTAAAGTTGCATCTCCAACGTTTATTACTTCATCTCTAGTTTCATCAACATCCCATTTAAAAACAACTTCAGTAGAAAGAAAGTTTTCTTTTAGTTCGTTAGCTAGCTGTTTAATTTCGCTTTGTGGTATTGTTTTTGAAGACCTAACCCTAAACCTTCCTTTTACCATTGAAGGTTCTAATTTTCCTAAAGTTTCTTCTACACTGCCTTCCCATTGAATAGTGTAAAAAGACATAGGATTTGAAACTTTTACGAAATCAACATCAAAATCTTCCCTCGATCTTATATCCCAAATTAAGTACCCTTTGTCTGTATCTTCTCCATAATTTTGTTGTATTGTAGAGCCTGGATACGCTATCCTCTTATCATCAACTAAAAATTGAGATTTGTGGATATCTCCTAAAAAGGTAAAATCAAAGTCTTTAAAGAATTCTGTGTTTATTTGATCTGAATCGTTTAGTTCGAAATCACTGTCTACCTTACAGCCTCTAACCGGTCCGTGAAATAGCGCGATACTTAATCCCTGTGGGCTTGGTTTCACTTTTTGCCATGATTCTTCATCAAAGCAAGAAAATACACACCAGCTAATATCATGGCCTTCTATAGGGTAAGTTCCTGACTGTTTGTATAGCGTTATATTATCGTCATCAATAGCTTCGACAATTGGGGTAATTGCGTCTTGCCTGTCTTTATTCAGGATCAGGCCGTCGTGATTTCCTAAAATGACGTGAACTGGGGCAATACTTGATAGTTCTTTAAACCACCAAACCAAGACTTGAATCAACTCTGGAGATATACCCTGCGTTTTAGAGTGAACAATGTCACCACCAATGAATATAGCATCCAATTTTTCTTTTCTTAAGTTAGCAAAAATCCTGCTGAAAACTTCGACATATTCATCGTGCCTAGATAATCCTCTAAAATGAATGTCAGCAAAGTGCGCGCATCTAAAACTCATAATACCTCATACTAAAGAACCTGACTTAATTGAAGAGATTAAATTCAAAAGCCTATCGTTGTTTCCGAATGGTTTAGCCGAACTTAATCTCTCAAAGAAAACTTTTTTAGTCATCTCTCCAACATCTTCAAAACCTGTGCAATCTAAAATTCTAACAGATATACCATAAGAATTCAGTAAACTAGCAATTTTATATGTTTTTATGCTTACATCTGGATCTAATGCTAAACAAATAGGAGTGCTATTCTCAACAATCTTTCTAAAAAGTTTCTGATCTTCTTTTAAAGAGCAACCTAAAAGACACGTAGAGTTGTCGTTAGATTTAACTAAATCAAAAGGTCCTTCTACAAGAGTTAGCTCTTTTTTCCAATCTATATTGATCTCATTAAAGATAATATCTTTCTTAGGAACTTTCGAATTTATATATTTCATTCTAGATTCTTTAAAGATAGATCTTGCGACATAGTAATTTAGATTTCCATCTTCATCAAAGCTCGGCATTATAACTCTATTTCTAAACCTACCCGAAGGAGTAGCACAAAGTTTAAAATACCACATGTCTTCTTCTGACATTCCTCGGGATAGAGCATACTTTTTGCTTGCTTTTATATCTGGATCGATAATTTTTTCAGATTCAGCTAATAAAACAAAACCTTTTGGAAGCTCTAAATCAGCGTATTCTGAATCGCTAGTAATTTCTAAATTATCATTATTAGAAACTCTTCTGAAAACTGAAGTTGCTTCTGAAACTAATGAAGGAAAATATTTTGAAGCAAGTTTCTTTATTCCTAATCCGGAAGTTCCACAAACCCAACAGTTGTATTGTTGAGTTTCGATTTGAATCACTAATTTTAGCTTTTGTGAATTGTGAGACTTACACTTCTTGTTCGGGCAAGAAACCTCAACATTGACATTGTCGGGCGTTGGTCGAATCTTTTTAAAAGCTCGACGTAAAAATTTTATTTTTTCGTTTCTTGACAATCTATTCTCTTGCAGCTAGATCACTAGCTATAATATAAGCATCTGCCATATCATAACACTCTTTGATCAAAACTTCAAGATCCTTTCTAGGGCCGCTCTTTAGTATTCTTGTTGGCCAACTAAATTTTGGTTCTAGACTGGAAACAAACTCTTGTACTTGTTCTTTGGTATTTTTGCTACTTTTTCTATCAATCTTGATTCCTAAATTTTTCCTAGCTGAATTTACGTTTATGAATTCTGGAGTCAGATTCAAGACTTCCTGAGATATATAAGAACATATACCGTTGAATCTAGCTAGGGTAACTATAGTCTTCGCGCTTGATAGACCGGGTCGAAATGCTTGTAAATTTTCTTCAATCCCTATTTTCTTTACTTCAAATTTTGATGTAAGCTTTTCTAGTTCGAGTTTAAATTTACTTGCTTTGTCAAAAATAGATTTTTCTTTTTCTAAATTTATGTAATTTAAAAGAAGAAGTTCAGATTTTTTGTTTAAAATGCAAACACCAACAACAGACGTTGATATATCTAATCCTAATATCATTGAAGAATTATATCTTCTAAAAATCCATCTTAAAACGAAAAACGTATCTATCGTTATCTTTTCTTACTATTGGGCGCGACAAATTAACTTTACCGATTACGTTCAAGTTCTCGTCATGGATAAACATGTTTGTAATTAAGTTACAACCATTCTCTGCATCTGAGGGTAGATTCGTTGGGCGAAGCTTCTGGTATGAGGGGTTGGATGATGAAACAGCTTCATCGGCCGAAATTGGTATTCTCATTTCGAGCATGTGTATGTTACGGTCACCTCTGAAATCTGCATTAAATTGCTGTATACCAAAAGGTGGTATAGTTGGATTCATTAAACAAACTAGACCTTCTTCGTAAATTATGTTACCCACCGCTGCCCAAGTTGGATGGCTACCGGAAGAGTTGCAACGGTACAGTTCACCTAAACCATTATCCTTAAAAGATAACTGCATTTTTCCAGCGCTACCAGTAACGTATGGGTCTCTTAAAACAAAAGACTCTCTTTTAATCAAGTCTCCATAAAACATATTGGATATATCGAAAAAAGTTATCTCGTTAGAATCTGTGTCTTTAGTTCTATTTAAAACGACTAAATCAATATTGCTTTGTGTTCCATATACTTTAGATGCTGCTAACGTCACTACAGTACCCTTATCGGAGGACACTTGAATATCTACTGGAGGTAGCAAAGCTTCAGTTATTCCATCAACGTTAGTTGAGTTTAAATCTTCTGATAAAACTTGATTGTACTGCTCTTTCATATCAATCATGTTTCGGATAGAGACTCTTCCTAATGCGGGATGACCTTGATCATTTACGAAATATTTTTCTGACGATCCTGAAGTTAATGTTGAAATTCTAGCTTCTAACTTTGAAAATTTTGGCCTGTGATCACCACAATCGCTTGGTAAAGCAGTCAGGTTCCTCTTCCGATTTTGCGGCCTCAAGTATAGAGCTTCGGTAGCCGGCATAAAATCAAAATCATCAGCGTCAAAGTCGCTAAACCTTCCTAAGGCTTCTTGCTCATGGAGTTGATGGCATCTTGCCTGAACACCTGTTACTAAATCAAAACAAAAGTTTTCTAAACTAATTGATCTAGCGCCGAGACCAAAAGATAACTGTGTATTGAAAGGAGTGTGGACTGCAGCTGTTACCGATTGAGACGGAGTTTCTAAAATCCTCCTCATAGAACTTGAAGGTATAAAAACTGGTGGTAAATAAAATAAGAAATTAGAGTCTTCAAAATTATAATAACCAGTCTTAGCCGTTGAAACTATTTCTTCATCAGTTCTGTACCTTCCAAAAATTCTTATCTCTTGCAACTCAGCGTTGAGAGGAGAGTTAAAGACAATGTCGGACTGAGTCGTACCTACGCTTGTTCCATCACCGGTGAAAGAAAATTGCGGAACAAAAGTATCCGGGTCTGTTGTTCCAGGAAAATGTTCTACTAGCTGCTCTACACCAAATTTGTAAGCTGCGTAGTCATCAAAAAGATCAGCAGATTTATCTGCTGTAGAAGGGCTGTTGTCCAAAGCGGCAACGATTTGTCCAGAATTGTTAGGTAAAACTGAAGCACCGTTAGAAATATCTTGTGATAGTTGAATAGTACCGTTAGTAGTTGCGTCTGTGTTCCATTGAGTCAAACCATCGGCATCTACTGTAGAGTTGAATTTATTGCCTATAACTAAAGCAGCTGGAATATTGTTTTGAATTCCATCAAAATCTTTCCTAATCGAGTAAGTGTCTTCAATTACGAAGCTTCCAGCATTTTGGCCATCTATAAAGAAGCTTCCAGTATAAAAATTTTGCGTTGCTCCTCCCCACCTAACAGCGCAATAACTCCAAACATCTTTCTTTAAAACGTCAGACGACAAGAAAATCTTTCTCTTTCCTCTGTTGGAATTAGAAACGCCGGTATTTATATGGGATGGAGGTATGCTAGCGTCAAACCCTAATTGTAGCATTATCCTGAAAGTATTCACTCTGCCATAAGAATCTTTTCCTGAACCTGAAACTAAAGATATGCTATAACAGTTCGGCATATTCATTATTGTCCCGGTATGATAAACTTCGTCTTTGTAATCAGTGGTATAACGAGGGTTGATATAAAACTCATAGCTAAAAGAAGCGGAAGGAAAAAACCTAGCAGGTTTATCATCAGTAGTAGGAGACGGAAAAACAATAGCCGAATCGCTTGGTACTGAAGATGGATAACGAGCAGAAGAAGTAAAAAAGTTCAAGCAATGATAATTCGTAAAACCGAAAGAAAGTGGTTTTTCGTATTCAGCCTGATAAAAGGGAAGCATGTTTTTGATGAAAATTGATTTTCTAATCGTGTTAGCATTAAACTGATGTGGCATATCGAAACGATATACTATCAACTTTTTTTGATCATCTAAAGAGCCGGCGAGTTTTTGAAGATTGTTTAAGTAATTATTAACAACTCCACTAATATTTCTTCGCTTTGCATCTCCCTTAGCGATACTAGATTTTAAAATAGGTATTGTTGCTTCCCAGCTTCTTGGGGTAAAATTGTTATCAGCAACTGAACCAGTTGTTTCAGTACCAATCAAAGACATCACGTCAAACTGATACTCTTTTAGTTCGTCTGTTATCGATTTAAGAGTAACGCTTCTTTCTGCAAAAAGAAAAACATCCCCTGTATGACCAGCTGAGCTCGAAACAAAGTTTTGCGTTGGGTGGACTTTTATAGAGCTTACTTTTATGTCTTCCGGAAGTATAGGGATTAAAGCCATTTTATCCCCTTTAAAAGTCTAGCCTTACCCTAATCGTCAAATCCTTCTCATCGTTCTTTTCTATCGGACGGGAAGTTTTCGCGACTGCTAACAATTCGTCGTAGTCTCCGTAAAGTCCGACAGTTGTAATGTAAGAAAATGGTTTTTCAAGTGTGTTAACAGCATCGCTAGTAACCACGATGTTTCCTGTTGAATCGACGTATGTCGGGTTAGACGAATAGTTAAATTCGTCAGGCATTGCTCTGATAAAATAAATTGTCGAATTTATCTCTGTTTTATTTTGAAATGTTATTGCAGTTCCGGCATCTGAACCAAACCTAGTGCTACAAACGTGATCTACAATGTTATCAATCGATCCACTAGTAAAAAAGTAAGGATGAATTTGACCGCCGGTAGTTACCGCCGCAGCTGCTGTAGTTGGAGCTGTTCCAGCAGCAGAACCGTCAGTACCATAAGTTAAAACTCGGTCACTGACTTGAGCATCTGTAGTTTCTTGTGGAGGTCCAAAAAGCGCTTTACCAGCTGGTATAGAACCTGCAGCGGAAAAATCTCCGATAGCTGAAGTAGAAGTTGCAGTCATAGCATCTATCACTCCGAAGCCTATATCAGTAGAAGCAAAAACTTTTTCGGTATCTAAAACAACTGTACCATGATCGTAAAAGATTAGACCAACAACTTGGCTAGTATCTGAAGCCCAGACAATATTACCTACTTCACCACCAAAAGTCACAGGACGATTAGTAGATGATCCAAAGTCAGTATATATTCTTTCGTTAGTTCCTTGAATTTGGAATAAATTATCCGAATATGCCTGGCTTCCTCTTTTTGCTGCTGATAGATTATATTTCATTCTCATAGCAAAAGTTTCTCTCTTGATACCATCTCTTACGAATAATCTATGAAACGAGAGGAAAAGTGCGCTGTGAATTTCATCGCTGCTAGTGGTTGAATCAAATGGAGCAGTAAAAATTTGTTCTTTTCCATTGTCTTTAGAACCAGGCCCTAGCAAGTTAGCAGAAAATTGCTTATAAATATCTTGCTTTTCTCTCATCATCATTGATTCTTTAACGTATCTTCTTTTTCCTGCAGTGTCTTCAGATATGAAAGCAGCTGGAGCTACATTCGATCCAGTAGCTGGAGTTGAAGAAGAAGAGAAACCAAAAGTAATATCGAAAAGGCTGTTAGCAGTTTGAAGGCTGAAGTCTTGATCAAAAACTGTTTGGTAGAGAGAAGAAGTAACTCCTGGACCAATACTAGAAGTCACAAAAACTTCGTAGCTTTTTCTAGAGTTAGAACCAGAAACATCCTCTCTAACAATATCTACTAGTTGATTTAATACTGATTTAGTATTTCTAATATCATTACTCAATAAGGATTTAAAAACGGCCACTTATAACTCCAATATATTAGCTGTACTGTAAACTTAAGTTTATCGTATGTTGAATTCCTGTCAGCAACCCAGTAACAACGACGACGGTTGTAATCTGACCTTCTGAATTACCAAAGGTGTTGTATATCGTTTCGTTCAATGAAGACTTCGGTGATAAAGTCAAATTTAAAGTTGGATTTCCGCTAGTTCCTACCGAAGCAGCTTTCCTATACATAGCCATTTGATCTCTCTGAGAGATGTATGACACAGGTAAAGGATTTCCAGAAGAATCTTTTACAGTTAAGAATCTACTTGATGCCCTAATCATAAATACAGATTCTTGAATATCGATTGGGACTGTAGTTCCAGCAGCATTGCTTGTGGTACCGGTTCCTACTTTTTGAACTAACCTGACAGAAACTGAGGGATTGTTGCTTATCTGTATGAGAGGTGAAACAACATTTGTTGATATAGTACCTTCTGATGCGTTTACCAAACTCGGCAACTGAGTCTCTACTTGACTTGACATACTTAAGAGTTTAAATTTTAAACCGAGGCTGCTACTAGTCTGAGCTTCAAAAATAGGAGTGTTTTTTTCTATTTTTTCTCTTCCGACTGTTAATCCAAACTTTTTAATCAGGCTGTAATCAATCTCGTCATCGCCCAATGCAAACTTAACTATAGAAAAAGAACCGTCGTTTTGAGCTAATCTTTGCCTACCTAAATCTGTTAAAACTGCGTCTACAATAATATTATTAGTACTGTGATCAAGAAATCCCATAAGTGTCTCCCAACTTACATTTAAATATACCAATAAGCCAAAAAGAGTAAAATTAATTGCTATAAAGCAAGAGAATCAAACAAGTTACTCTTCGCTAGGGCCTATTTGACTTTTTGAAACTCCAAGAAGTTCTGCTACTTCTTCTACTTCGGCGAAATCTCCCAAGTTAAATTCAGTCCTATCATCTATTTGATATTTTAAGACTATATCATCGTTTCTATCGGGGTTTAATATTTGCAAATAATATGAGTTGCTTAAGTTACCACCGTCTTCTGGATCCATACATTTGACAATATCTTTCACAGTTCCTTCTCCTGGCCCAAATTTTATTTTTTTGTAATCTGGTCTGAATTTTAGAACCGCCCTTCTATATCTAGCCGTTCTTGCAGAATCTTGAAAAGCTCTAGATGATATGTACCAATTAGGAAAAACCAAAGGTGCGCCTGGTGGTGAAATCTGGCGTACAGAAAGGCGGTAAGTCCTAGAATCTAAATTGACTTTTATTTGAGCTCCGTAATTGGAAATTTGACCATGAGCATCTATAGCACAAACTGTGTAAATGTAATCTCGATCTGGTATAAAAGAAAAATCAGAGTAAGTAGTATTAGAATCTCCTAATTCTAACCTTTTAATCAAATCATAGCTATCGGAGAATTCTTGTCCTCTTCTTTTGTAGCCAGAATATTCAAGTAAAATTTTAAGCTCTCTAGCCGATTCTTCCTCATCGCTAATAGAGTAATTAAAATCATAAATTTGTAATAGTCTAAAAGGCTCGTAAATAGAGCTTCTTCTAAAAATAGCAAAATACGTAGTGTCTCGCTGCTTGTCAACTGGAAAAGCCCAGTTTAGAGTCAAAGCTTTTTTGTAGTATTCGTGAAAAGCTGATATATCTCTTGGGTAAGATGGTGGTTTTGTTTCCCTTGTTTCTATTCTCAATATATTAGAATATGGAGTGTTAACAAAGTAGCTTCTCTTTATCATTTTTCCTGAATTAGAATCTGGAATAGTGATATCAAAAGTCAAAACTGCCCTAATCGTATATTTGTATTCTTTGTCGTAATTTAAAGCTGCGTCAATGTAACGGTTAGGAATCACACCGGCGGTTCCGCTTTCGTTATTCGAGCATGGTAAGAAAATTAAGGGAAATTTTTCTGAATTGTATTTTACTTCATCTTCTTCGCCAGGTTCGACGATTTGTTCTTTTTCTATAACAAAGCCAACGATATAAAAATCAGAAAGGCCTGGAGGTACAGAAGTTTTTAAAATTTCAGAACTGTAGCATGAAGATTTAGATAGAGTCTTTTCTAAAGGACCAATATTTTCCCCAGCTATCTCTTCTATGTCGTCAGAAGATTTCTCAATGCCTAGTTTATCCATGAACTCTTGCCAGTAAGACAAGTTTCTTATTCTAGATTGCATCCCTAATATTTCACCAGAAAAGCTTGTTGAACTTGTTCCAAGTTTCCAAAGAAAATTGGAGTTCATAACTACAGTAACGTCTTCTGGTTGAGATTCAGTTTCCGGAAAATCTAAGTTCTCTAATAGAGCACTGTCTCTTACATCCACTACAGATTTAGAATTTTCCGCAGAAGAGTTGTTAAAGTATTTATCGAAGTAAACTTTATCTTTAGAAGAGGGAGGGACTGTGGAAAATCTTCCTGTGTAAGTTCTCATAGAACTAACTTTCAGCAGGTTCTTATATTCTGTTTTTCCGATAATATCGTCCCATAAAAAATTTTGTCGTGCTTCAAAACCAGTAGAATCTACTTCGGTAGCAAACCAATTATTAACAGTAGATCCATCATCCCCTATAGAAGAAAACATATCCAAATATTCGTTAGTAACTTTTACAAAATCATTTTGTTGAAGTTCGAAATTGTCGTATTCATCGTAAGATTTCATTGGGGTAATTTGATTAGCTGTCATTCCTCGAGGAGGGCGGTTAGATAAACCAACTAAATATTTAAATTTATCAATCTTACTTTTTACAGCAACGTTTCTGCTTTCGAAACCCCCGGGCGGCTTCCAAGCTAATCTAATAAAGCTTGGTAATTTTCCGCTAGATATCCTGTTGAACCCATCTGAATCCATATTCTTTCCAGATAAAAGCTTTATCTTTCTCATAACGTTTTGGTTAAAAAATGGGTTATTAAAATTGTACCTAGTTCTCTCGTCTACAGTATAAAAGTTGTAGATAAAAATGTTGTTGAAGTTTAAATTTTGAACAGTTGGAGCTACGCTTTTTTGATCGTCAGTCTTGAAATGAGACTCCCACCTAGCAGGTGGTAAGTTAACAATAACTACTCCCATTGAGCTTTTAGAAGAATTTATGTCTGTAATTTCTGTCATGTTATTCTCTAGAATCTATCTTCTTTATTTTTGCCCTTAAAGTCAAGGGATAAATAGCGTTAGGCTTGACTCTACCGTCAGTTGTGTTTAAGTATGGTAAACCTTCTATTAATATTTCTGGCTTCTTTATCTCTTTTCCATTCTGTAACTCAATCTCTTCTGGGATGTCTATCTCTTTTCCATCAATCATCATTCTAACTTCTTTATGTAGAACGAAGTCGCTTAGTTTGTAAGTTAAACCAACTATGTTGTCAAAACTGAAACCATGTTCAAACTGAGCTAAAACTTCTTTAACATTAGAAAAAACTTCGTTCACAGAGGTAAGTATTTCTGCAGCTGCTAAATTCCTTCTAGTAATTGGCTGCTCAAATTTAAATGGGTAAAACATCTTGTTTTCTAAATCAATCGCTTCTTCGGAAAATAAAGATTCGTTTAGATCAGAAAATTTAAAAACATCTTGTCTTCCAACTTCATCAAAGTGCGCGTAAGCTGGGGTAGATGTTTCATCAAACCTAGTTCTGTCGAAGAAGTACTTTAATAAATGCTGCGGGCCTGGAGCTGAATTTTCTTGAGCGGTAGCAGCTTCTTTGAACGTTTTAATTATGTTCATCAAACTTTCTCTAAGAGGCTCTTGATAATTTCTCTCTTCAGGTAAATCTCCGCTCTTATCCGGAAAATAGTCTCCAACAGGCGCGTGGCTGTTTAAGTACGGTATTGTGTACTCAAAAAAGTTAACGCCTAAAACTTGGCTTGCATAAACTTTTAAAAATACGCTTAAGAGCTCAAGATCGTCTATGGTTTTTCCTCTATCTCGACTAAATACATAATTTCCAGAAGACGTGTTATTTAAGTAAGCTAATGCGTTAGGAGTATCTTTTGTTGAAGAATCTAATAAAGCTCCTAGAGGAGAAAAGGTTATTCCTTTCTTAAATTTTTCAACGATATCTGCTTCTTCCGTGACTGGCATCCACCAATACTGACGATTCTTTGGGATATCCCAATCGGCCGATATTTTTGCAGGAACGCCTCTTGTGAAATTTAAAACCCTGTTTTCGATATCCCTATCTTTAGGATCAAATTTAAGAACTACCCATGGTCTGAAATAATCAAAAAGTTCTAGCTCTATTGCATATTCTCCTGGTCCATGGATAAAGGATCTTCCGTCTTTTTGATTTTCGTCGTAGTTGTCTAAATCTTCTGGAGCAGAAAGAACTTTTCCTAACTCTCCTGATTCTATTGCAACGAAACAAACTCGTGTGTTTTCATCAATTAAGTTAGAATCAAAAAACTCTCTTTCTAATTTCTTGTAAGAATCAAGTTGGTTATGTTTTTTACCAAAATATTTAGATTTTACATCTGTAGATTTACTGCCGTGATTGTTTGGAGTTGGCAACGGTGTTAATTTGAAACCTGGAACAATTTCTAAACTTTTTCTTCCCCTATTTCCATAGGGAAGATACCAAGCATCATGATCTCCGTCTTTGTCAGTTCTTCCATGCGACATAGCTTGTATTCTTAGAGCGTCAAAATTGTCTAGAACTTCTGGGGTGACGTTCATAAACCCAATTTTAGATATTTGTTCTATTGCTATCTTGCTAGTTTTATTATCTACTGCTTCGATTTTTAGATCTTTAGCTATCTCAGCATACGAATCCATAGCTAAATCAAAAGTCTTTTTATACAATTCAGAATACTGTTTTTGAGAATACAAGTACTGATAGTATTGCTGCTCTAAATTATCTACTTTTTGAACTATAGAGACATCTGTGTAGTTTATCCAATTCCTCTCTCTTACGGCATCAACATCTCTAGCCATAGTAGAATAATTTGGAACAACAGCTATGTCAGGCGGAAAATAATCTTCAATATATTCTCTCTGTACTGTTATTTCCATGTATGGATGTTCCTCTTGCCAGAAAATAAAGTAAGGCATTTGCGCAACTGTAGCTCTAGCTTTTCGAGCTGCAAACCTAGAATATCCTTGGGAAAAAGAATTAACTTCATCGAGCATGTTTCTAAAGAACCTGATCGCATTTGGTTTTTCAGATTCTATTTTTTCTTTTACTCTTTTTGCCATTTCCTCTGACCAACGCGGTTCTGACCACCTAGCAGATTCATCGACGCCAAACCGATTGAGATAATAAGAAGTATATGCTGAATTGCTCAGAAGCCTCTCGTCAACTATATACTTTTTTATAGGTCCATTATCTTGAGGTCCGAAAACTCCGAATTCCGTGTCTTCACCTTCTTTAAGGAAATAATCAAAAGCAATACTACCAAAAGGAATGTTGACGGACATGTTGTCTTGAAACCAATTTAAATCTTTATTAACGAAAGGTTGATTCTCTCCAGAAATTCTTACTTGCGCAGTAAAGTTCGGTAAATAAACTTCTTCTTGCCCCTGATCTGTCCAACCCCTATAATCTTTTAACAAACCAGAGTCAGCTAACAACGGGTGAGTAGTTGGTCTACCTTGACCTATTTCTCCAGAACCATCTATATATAAAAGATCTTCACTCCAATTAGCAAAAAAGTCTCCAGACACACCGTTAAAATACAAATATTTGACGTATTCTTTTTGCTCGCCTTCAATCTCTTCAGCGCCGGAACGAAAATTCATGTGATAAAATTCAGGATGCCACTTAAAACCGGTTCCATAGACATACGAAGAGTATTCAATATCTCTTCGATACCAAGTATCAGCTTCAGTTATCAAATCGGCATTGCCTAGCCCTTCGGCTTTTCCTAAGAAAACTTGCCTTGCAGCGGTAGAAACTATTTTTGGAGCATCTGAAAGTTCTGGTTTAACAATACCAGCATCTTCTCCTGCATTTCTATACGCATCTATCCAGTTTAGAGGAACTGTATCGAATGCTGAAAACTGAGTTGTATATTCTACTACCCAATCTACCAATTCCGGATCAGAAGTGTGCCTCTGAGTTGGGTCGACCGGGTTAGGCGGATTCCAACCTGCAGAAAAATACTCTCGATTTTGTCGAGTTGGCATTTGAGCGTACGTGTTTCGAGTTCCAGCGATCAAATGGTTTTGACCATCTATCCAGGAAGAATACCAGCTGCCTTGATTACCACCTTCTTCGGGGTTTTCATTAATCCCCTCTATATCTGAAGTACCAGTCCTCGACCAATCCCAAACTTGGTGACCCCAACCTCTTACAACTGGGTCTTCTTTTAACCTGTGATAAAACATTTTAGCATATTCGAACTGTTTAGCCCAACCGTCAACATTACTAGCTAATCGCATTCCTCTATTGTTTTTTCGACCTTCAGAATCGCTGTAGTAGTAAGAAGTTACTAAGAAAAGATTAGCCATTGTCCAACGCGCATTCTTATAGCCTTTTCTATACTGTTCTACTGAGGTCACATCTAAAATATCTACAGGACCGCCGGCAGATTCATCGCGAAGTGTTCGATCGTTCTCAACATCCCTGAAGTCTGCTTTAAGCAAATCTCTAAAAGACTCTAGTTTGTATCTATTGTTTCCCCAATGATGATCTGCTTTACCGTCTCCTTCGGCACGAACTACGAATTCGGGAAGTTGGACCATTCTTTGTACTCCACCAACCGTTTTCATAGAAAAGTCGTAAGTTGGAGTTGCTTTAAAAGCATGCGCAAAAGTGTAAGTTTTCTTTTTTAATTTAATTTCGAATTTAAACCGGTTTTTAAACTTTATTATAGGATCTGACAAGGGGTATATTGTTACCCAATCGCTCGAGTGATCTTCAGCAAAGTTATCAGTTTTGCCCCTAAAAGTTTGAGAGCTAGTTACAATGTCATTTATAATTGGCATTTTTTCTAGAAGATCGTTATACCAGCTTGCCGGAAGCAACCCTACTCGACTGCGATAAAAATCTCTAACAAAGTCTCTAACCCCGGTTCCAAACGAACTAAAATCATCTAAATTTTGCTGCTCGTTTCTATCATCAAACCCACCACTGCTTATATCTTTTGGTACGCAAGGGTAACCGAAAAAAGTTTCAGGATAACTATTGTCGAAGTTTATACCTGTGTCTTCGCCTCCGGTTCCATACCAACTGATTAAGCCGTGCATCCTAGCTTGAGACAAGTTTCTTAGCTTGTCGTTAAAGTTGACTTTCTTAGCAACGCTACCAAAGTAGTGATTATCGTAACTTCTTCTGTCGGCTAACGCAACTGTTCTGTAAAGAAAATTTCCGTTTCTTAATTCATAAGACCTGTTAAGTTCTGTTGGGTCTGAATATAGAGCTATTTTTTGCCTTTGATACTGACTATTAATTGTGACGTGAGGTAAAAACCCAGATCTGCTGTGCAAAGCGAAAGCACTCCATTCATCAACATTTCTGTTAGTAGATTCAATAGACAACCTAAAAATTGGCTCTTTAGAAAGTTCATTTTCAACTATTCTAAAGTATTCGTTTGCTCGAGCGGCATATTCATTTAATTGGTACGCTAATTCAGAAGAATTTCCTCCCTGAGAATTAAAGCTTCTCAGCGTTCTTTCTACGTTATCGGAAAACCTTTTTGCTGTTAAGAAATAGTTGTTAGTATCCCTTGTTTGGTAATAACCGCCAGACGCTAATGCATCAGTATCTGAATTTTGTACTTGCTTAAATTTTAGTCGAACTTTTGGAAGTTCATTAGTTAAGACTTCTGCGATTTTTACATACTCCCAAACTATATCGAAAAGATCATCGTCTGATATATTGACAATTTTTTCTTGTTCTCTAACGGGACTTTCGGTAACTAAGTTCAAAGCCCTAAATATTCCAATAGGGTTATCATTAAAGTGAGAATTACCATCAATTTTTTCAAAGATATCTGATAAGTTGTTTTGATTATTAAAATCTCTGGTGAAACGAGAATCTTCGTTAGGAAATCCATAAAAAAGTTGAGCGCAGATAGCTTCTGCTAGCATCACCAAAAAATTATCATTCCTGCTTGGGTTTAAGACTTGAGCTCTTAATTTCTCAATTGCAGCTTCTTTAACTCCATCATTAATATTCAGGTTAGCAAATCCAGTCCTTTCTTTCGGGCCGCCGGCACCAATACCTCTAATCCCTATGACTTTATTATTAACGACAGTTGATTCAGAACCAGCTGCAGTCATTCTTCTCCCGACAAGAGGCGATCCAAGAGACGACATTTCTCCAACTCTTGCTTGATAATCATAATTTCTGTCCGGGCGACCAGTGTTAAAACCACCTTCGGAATCAAAAACAAAATCCTGAATAACATTAGAATAGTTTCTTTCTGAGTCTACAAGGCCGAAAAATTCTTGAACTGCTTGGGGAAAGCCTTCCGAATTTGGAGACATGCCAGTTCCAGCCTCTAAAGACCTTACTATATTTCTCCTATATTGTGCTAAAGCTCTATCTCTATTTCTAGGCAAAGAATCTACCTTGCTGACTAGTCTAGAAACATTGCTAAAAAGACCTAAAACTAAACTCGAATTATCGAAGCCGTCTCTGACTGCAGTTTCGTTTAATTCTTTAAACAACTCCTTCTTTTGATTTAAGCTAAATCTCGTAAATTCTTTGTTTTCTTCAAAGTATTTAGACCTTGGGTTCTTTCTGTCTCTTTTATACTCTCTTTGGTTTATTCTTTCGTGATAAGTAGCGTAAAGAGAATTTGCAGCTTGCGAGTATATTACATCACTATACCATTTAGAAAAGAAAGGTATTTCTGGGTCGTCATATTTTTCCGACAATTGCATTAAAATTGCATAGAAAATATATTTTCTTTTCTTAGCAGGACTTATACTCCTGATTACAGTCCCATTAATGAGAGAATTAGAATCATCGTCTAATGTGCCGCCGGCGGCAACTGTAGCTCCAACTGTACCTCCCTCTGCAGTTACTCCTCGGGGGATGTCTTCACCTGTTACTAAATTTTGAGTAAAAACAGAAACTTGGTTAGATCTAGTTCCGGAGCCCAAAAGAAGTTTAGAAGCCCTTCCAAATCCATTATGTCTAAAAACACCCATTACATAGTTAGACAGCTTTGTTCCACTACTTCTGGCACCAGAATTTGTGTAATGAGACACAAGCAAAGCGCTGTTGTAAATGTAACGACCAACTTTTCTTTTAGTTAAATGAGCAACAATATTTCTGGGATCTAACAAGACTAAAGCTTCTCTGTCTCTAATGCTAGAATCCGTGATTACTGCTTGGCTGTAATATTGATTGCTTGAATCGCTATCAACTGATCCGTTTATCGGATTTATCTTATCAATCAATTTTTCTGTCAAATCAATTAGAGATTGTGGACCGTGCTCAAAAGGAAAACCTTTTAATATCTCTATTTTTCTGTCAAAATCAGCATCACCTAATTTTGAATTTATGTTGTCTATCAAATCTAACAATTGAGTTTTCTTCATTATCAAGATGTCTCGTATTGTCATAAAATGCATAATTAGAGAAGCTGATTTTTCTATAGCGTCGTTTACTAAGTAAGGAGATATAGTTACCGCTTTAGCTCCCTTTTTTAGTACTTTAGTTCTAGACAAGAGTTTTTGAATGTCATCTTCAACAACGTCAACTACGTCACCATTTCTAGAAATTGACAACCCTTGCGAAACTACTTTCGTTGCAGCAGTCATGTGAGGAGATTTTAAATCTAAACTCGGATCTTCGCCAGAAGATTCATATTTGTAATTGTACTTGGCTTTTAGAACCTTATTCCTAATTCTAATAGCGGCCGAATATAAATTATCTGTAGTAAATTGGTGAGTAACTTTTTCGTAAGCTGCTTTAGAATAGACATTCTTGTCAGAAACGAACTCCACTTCATCTTCATCATTGTAAGTAAATTCTAAATTTTCTATGTAATGATTTATGTTTCTAATAGATTCGCACGTTGATTTTACAAAGTATTTCCAATCGTCGGCTTTATCAAATTTAAATTTAAATTCTTGATCGTCTAAATTTTCAAAGTTGAAATTGTGTTTCAAACTATCATACGAGTTTACTGGATCATTATAAGAAGAATACGCTGATGGAGCGTTGTAATTATTGTGAAAGATCAAGCTTTTCAAAAAAGATTTGTAACTTTCTGCGCTAGTTTTGTTTATGTAAGAATGATAGAACATTCCAGTATTCAACACACCAAACCTTTTTACCCAGTAAAGATTTCTAGAATGTTGTCTAGGTTGCGCATTTACAGCTTCTATAACAAAATTGTCTATCTGATATATCATCGAATATATCTCAAGCATCTTTTTAAAGCATGCTGCTATCTCATCTCGTGATTTGATTTGGTCTTTGTTATAAGCTTTTATTATAGGGTGGCTAGCATTTAAGCTGATGCTCATCCTATCAGGAGTTCCATCACTTTCGATTTTGTAAGCTCTAGGGTCACTTCTAGAGCCTGGATTTTCTTCTCCAACATAATTCTCAAACATTATCGAATTAGCTACCCAATCTCTCCAAATTCTAGCATCAGTATTTCTTCTCCACATTTTTGCAGAGCTTGAATCTTTTTTGCCCTTTGTTCCTTGGACACCTGGTTTTGAAGCTAATTCTAGATCTTGATTTAAAGGAACGTAGTTAAAGTCAGCAAGTATATGAACCGGTTTATGAGTTGTTTCTCTCTCAAGAAAAGCTTCTCCGTTGGGTTGCTTTAAAAAATCAATTAGTTCTTGATCTGTGTAATTAGCTTCAAAAGTTCTTTGAACATTAACAGCGGGAGTCGGTAATAACAGTTGTATTCTAATAGAATCTAGTTTATTTTCTCTAATGTTAAGATGACGCTGAGCATTTGAGATAGAGATAGAAGAGCTTCTAATCTTTGGTGAAACACTAGACAAAGTTGAACTTATTTTAGAAGTAAATTTCCTATCGCTCATTTAAAGTACCTTATTTCCTTGCACTCTTATATCTCTTACCCTATAAATAGGACTTTTCGCAATTCCTTCAATATCAACTTTAAAATCATTGTACACAGGGTAAATTTTAAATGACACCTTAGATGCAACGCCTAGAAATGAAAAAGTTCTCATTTTATATCGTGTAAAACCGAGAAAAGGGTAAGCTGTAATTGGTATCTCTAACCCGTTTATTATAGCAGTTATGATAAAAAAGTCGATATGGGTATTTTTTTCAAAGCTATTAACTCTGGCACGAACATCCCACCTTAAGACAAAGTCGCCATCATCTGGAAAATATAGTCCCTTTAAGTTATTAACTAGGTGCATAGATTTTGAAACTTCGTTATTAGACTCAGCTATACCTCCGCAGCAGACTAGCCTAGATAGCTTGCTATTGACCGGAATACGAGAAGAAGTTTTATATACGACGTCTCCAGTGCCTGGATCTTCGGCAGCGACTGGAACGGTTCCGGATATTTTTCCAACTGTACTAAAAAATTTACTAGTGTCTTTTATAAAAGCTTTCTTAGTTTCTTTGTCTTTAAATGTCTCTTCTATAGTGACAATATCTATCGGATTAGTAATAATCAAATTGTAGCTTATTATCATATTTTCTAAACTGGTATCTAAAGGTAAGAGAAAATACAAGTTTCCGTCATTGTTAAACTCTTCTAAGGTACTGGCTTCTATAAATCTAGACTCTATTAATTCTCCATCTTCTTTAGAAAAATAAGAAACAAAAATTTCAAAAGTTTGTCCGATATTTTGAAGATTTTCATTTAGCTTAGTTTTAAATTGATCAGTATAAAAATCTCTTGCTTTTGACTTAAATACCTGATCTAAGCTTTTAGATATGTCGCTAGCGTAATTAGAAAGTATAGATTTTGCTAATCCAACCTTAAGGTAAACTGATCTGTCAGTATGCGTATATTTTCCTAGGTCTTCTAAAAGTATATTTTTGGGAGCTGCTGGCAGCGTCCTAACTTTTGTTTGTAAGAACTGGTTATATTTTTTTCCATAGTAGTCTATGAAGCTAATTTCGTAAGTATATCTAACTCCGGGTAAAGGGTCTCCATGTAATATCTCACTTGACCCTCTTGTGAAAGGGATATCAAAACCTAGAGATCCTATTTCGGGTCGACAAAAAACTCTCGATATTCTTACGTGTTCCGGAATATTTTCTAATTTTAGTAAGTTAACTGGAAAGTTATTTTCTTTGTTAGATATGCAAAAAGAAAAAAGCTTTATATTGTTCATCCTGTCTTCTGAGACAGGAGGAGAATATGCTGACTTATCTGCTCTTTCCAGACTTAGCTTAACGGTTGAGTTGACAGCATATTCACCAGAATTTACATTGAAAATAATGTCGCGATTTAAATTTAACTTTCCGTTTGAATCAACCACTACTTCTGTATCAGGTTTTTTTGATATATCGAATTGTGAAAATCCAGAATTGTTTTCTTCATCCTCGGAGACTGCCCTATTGCAAGAATAGACTTTTAAAGACTGATCATATAGCTGGTTTCTTGTAATAAAACTTTCTTTTAAACCAGGATTATCTCTTCTAGCATACTGAGTAGGGAAACTACCCAAATTACTAACTTTTTGAACCCTGTGATATTTTAAACTAGAATCTACAGCTTTATCGCATGATAAGGTAAAGACTACTTCATCTGACTTAGCGTTGGTTTTTACTAAGTTTATCTTAATGCTTCTTAAGTTTATTTTTTCTTGCCCATTTATAACGCATTCTAATTTTATCTTCTTAAAATTGCTCAAAACAACAGCATTAGAAACATCGCTGTAAAAGCTTTCTCTAGAAATATTTGTAGTACTTACGTTGTGAGTAGTTCCTATTCCGGCAGATTTTAAAAATCCAGCAATTAGTCTTATTTCAGAATCGTCTAAAGGAGTTGATTGAGTGTCTGATTTCGGAGATTTTATAAAGTTAGATTTTATAAAAACGCTTAAAGGATCTTTCTTGCTTGAAATAGATCTAAAGCACTCTCTTTGAAAAGCATCGTATCCGTCTAATTTAGCTTCACTTAAATCTTGCTTTGATAATTCTAAAATTTGTTTATATTGATGAGATAAAGGTATAGAAACCAAACTAGGGGCTGAAGAGTTATTCTTCTTTCTGGCATCGCGATAATCTACATAACCGTTGAAATTGTAAACATATAATCTACCTCTGTGAAGTTTTACTTCAGGAAATTTTTCTGTTAGTGTCTCTATTCTCCACTCGCCTTTTTTTCTATTCAGCCTGTCGTTTATAAAATATTTCAATAGCTTATTCAATGTTTTTTTGCTATTTCTTCTAGAAGATTTGTACCAGCTTCTATCTTCAGCGTACTTTATAAATCCCCTTATGTAGTCTATCATTTCCTGCTCACGAGCAGAAAGTTTCTCTTCTATAGACAGTTTTTTAATTACTCTTTCTTTTCCATTAATGTCTGTGTAACACACTTCTAGCGTGTCAGCTCCAAAAACAGCAGCTAACACATTGTAATAAACAGTTAGCTCATAGATTTTATCGGAATAAGTTTTTCCGTAACTTTCAGCTACTAACCTTAAAAAATCTTCTTTAACGTATATTGGTTGAGATCCTAAAAAGTTACTGATCACAGGAAGATCTTTTACTTCTTTCTTTTTGACAATCACCTTAGGTCGGCTAATTGGTATTATTTTTCTTCTCATATTAATCGTCACCAATAATAAATTCTATAGTAAAAATTGGAAAGAAATAAATGTCCGTTCCTGGAACTTTCGGGTCTGACTTGTCATGCATTATTTTACCAAAAGCAAAAACATGAGCTAACTCTGGATAATCATCGTCGTTGTTTTCAATCGCTTCAAAAGCTCCGGATAAATCACCAGCGATATTATTTTCTCTCGATCCTCTAAAGCTTCTCTTATAGGAAGCTTTTTCTCTCCTTACTACTCCTAAGTCTCTAATAGCTAGCTTCTTGAACGAAGGTTTTCCGTCAATTTCAGCAGCTTCAAACATTTGAACAAAAGAATTATTTAGTTCGCTCGTTTTCTTAAAAGTAATAAGTTCGCTGAACATTTCTAAATTCTCAAAATCAATCTCATTTTCTGGTGTTGAATTTACATCTCTTGTCAGGTAGTAAATCACGTCTTCGTTAGAATCATTCTCGTCAGGCTTGAATGTCTTAAGCATATTAGATATAGTTTCTTTTGGCAAAAGAGTTTGAAACCACTGGTGCATTTGCTTTTGATACACGTATCTATTCATATATTTGCTGACTGGTTGTTCTCCTCGGGCGGTGCCAAACCAAACTGTTTGTGCTGCCCTTCTTCTCATAAACTCAGTCCAAGACATTGCAGACCTAACTGTTACTGGATCAGACACATCACTAAACACAAACTCAGGTTGAGATATCGGAGGTAAAAAGAAAAAGTTTGGAAGCCTTGAAGAAGAAAAAGTCAAATCATCATTATCTAATTCATTGTCCATTATTTCATTTAAATGATATACTGTTGCTTCTCTTTCGAAAAATCTTCCGCCCGTTGGACCGGATCCCATTCTTGCGTGAGGAATAAAATCTTCTTTTCTGTAATCGTTTTGTTGGCCGTAGACTGATTCTATAAATGGGAAAGATTCTAACCTAGTTTTAAAAACAGTCGGGTTATCCAGATCTAGTTTTCTAAAAGGCCCGGGTTCAATTACTGAATCATACCTACCTTTTTTAACTCTAACAAGCTCTTGTCTAGTTATTTCTAAACCTTGCTGATCGTTAGAGACGTTTAAGTCTAGATGACCTAGTAGTTTTAATTCTTGGTAAGCATGAAGTGTACCAGACATCACCATAGAAACTTTATCGAGAAGTTCTGACATTTCTACAGGCTTTACGCCTCTTTCCATCAAGTTTTCTTTGACATAAGTTTTTGATGAATGAGACCAATAGAGAGCTGCCTCTCCTGGAATCGGATAGTAATGAACCCATTTCCTCAGGTTTATGTTTGATTCGACTGGTAATCCGTAATAAGAATAAAGTTTGTTAGTCCTGCCCGAACGAAAAGATAACAAGTGATTGTTTTGTTGTGAAGCAATCAGGGATCCTGTCGTTTCGATAAGAGTATCATAAGCGTTAAAGTTATCTTCTTTCGGGATAGCTGGCAAATCACTTCCGGAAGGAACTAAGAAATATTGACAATCTAAAATGTAGCCATTCAAAAAAGAATCTGGAGTTCCTCCGCCTAGTATGCTGTGAACTGAAGAGTTGTTCAAAACATTTCCGTTAGTAAAAGAATTTCCAAGTATCAAATCAGAAGAAGAAGTTAGAGAGAAAACATCTTTTCCTTCTTTTATCGGAACTTTTAATCTCAGTGACTTTTCTAATGTACCATCAACGACTAGGAAAACGTAGTTATGATCAAATGCTAGAGAAACGCGGTGCCACTTATTAGCACTAATAACATTATCTCTTTCGTAGACTTTTGTTGCGGAATAACCTAAGTTAGCGTCTGGAGTTAAACCATCGTGGTAGTTATACAATTTAAGCTTTATGTGGTTTGATATCGTAAAAACTTCCGCTACCGGTAGTTTCACTTTAGCTCCGTTAGCTTTTACGTAAGTGTCAAAAAGTTGGATTACAGTATTATTTTTTTCTGAATCAATCCCAGCTTGATTAACATAAAACCAAACTGATATTTGACTCGAGTATTTGTTTTTATAGTATCCAGAACCTTGAATCAACCCAGAATTATTATAATTACTCGCTGTTAAATTCAGGCGAATAAACTTTTTAGATTGATCTCCAACATTCCAAGACTTACCTTCGTCAGAAAAAGCCCTAATACTTGGGTTAGATATTCCAGAAGATTCAAATGTCGGACTAGCATCGGCTGTATTGGATGGAGAATTGTGAACTAAGTAAGCAGCGTTAGTGCTCAAATCACTGCTAGCAGATAAGTTCTGGCTTATTTTGTTGTTTTCAAATAAAAACCTAAAGCCGGCTCCTAAAGGGTCAGAAACCGTTGCTAATTGGCTTTGAAACTCATCAAAAAGCCACCATCCACGAAGACGACCTCCCATGTCGTCGTAAAGAACTTCTTGAGTCGAAGATCCACTGATATAAAAGCTAGAAAGAGGATTATAACTTACTCCAGCCCTATCTATTCCAGCAGTTGATAATTTGACGACTTTCCTGCCGTCAGGTGGCTCCATAATTGTTGTACCAAACATCGAAGCTCTTACCGGCCTAGTAACTCCATCGGAACCAGAAGTAAATAAGAAAGCTGGACGCTCACCTTCTTCACGAACTTCCATCATGTTGACGATACTTTCGTTCTCGGTAATTATAGAATCTTGAGGTCTAGACATTGCTTCAAAAAAGGGGGAACCATCTTTTGGATCTATAACTTTAAACTCTGATTGGTCATAAGTTGTAAGACCATCAGAAAAAGAAACAAACCTCATTCTCAATTCACCAGAAGAGAGCTGTCGACGCCCTTCTTTAGTCAGATAAGTGTCGAAAAATCGTGTTTTAGGATCTAATATTCCAGCCATAAAATTAAATATACCTCTTGAGAATTCTCTGATTGATTATAGGCATCTGACTGAACAGCGAATTAAGTTTTATCAATCTTCTTGTTGTTCTTCTACAGATTCTGATTCTTCTTCTGAATTTGATTCTTGAGAATTCCTAGTTGCTTTCAAACTATCTGGTCTTTCGCCAATGTTTCTAGTTACTTCTCTCTTTTCGGAAATATGCTTTTCTTCTAGGACATCTTTTTCTAATTCTTGTAAAACTTCTCTTAAGACAGTTACCTTAGCAGCTTGTTCTCTTCTTCTTGAATTAAGTTCTAAAACAATCTCTGACACTATGTTTGGGGAGTTTTTAAAAAGGTTGATAGCGCTACTTAAAACTTCTTGACCATCTTGCATTTTTAGCAAATTTTCTATATTCTGATCAACGTAGTTTTGAAAGTTACTAATCACCCTTTTTCCGTTGATATCAGAAGATTGCTGTTCTCTTAGTTTGTTTATTTCTTCTTCAAGTTTGTTTTGAATTTTTTCTTTTAACATAGATCCCTCCATTCAAAAAAAATAATTATGAAATTCTAGGAAAAAATGTTGCAGAGTTAAAAAAAAAGGAGAGGCCGAAGCCTCTCCTTTAAAATTATGACTCATCCTAAGTCAAAAATTTTATTAGCTGTAGACAACAACCTGAAGTACATCTTGAACCGCTAAGTCTCCAGAAGAAGCAAAAACAAGCCTGTTAGGAATTCTGTGCTTCGTTTCGGAGATGTCTGACTTATTTGCTGAAGACAATGTCGAATCATCCGAGTTAGCAGTTACAGCAACGCTGGTAGCTGAAGTTCCTACTGCAGATGTGACGTTGAATGCAATGGTACCAGAACTAGTAGTGAACTGGATAACCTCACCGGCTGCCAATTCAATACCGATCTCTGGGCTGAAAGTCAAAGACGTCGTGGAGCTAGCGCTGAGTGATGATTCTTGCAATCTTGAAGTCTGGAAAGAAGAAAAACTTTCCAAAGGTGAGACTGAAGCATCTCCAGAAGTTGCATCTAGATACTGCAGCTGACCGTTCAAGTAAACGTGGATGTTTTGAACGTTAGTTGAATTCGAGATGCTCAATGCAGAAGATCCCTGAGGCGAGTCACTTGACTTAACAAATGTGTAACCCTGGCTACTGCTAGCAATAGCTGTGCTGTCTAAGACCTTACGATACATCGTAGGAGCCGAAGACTCGAATACAGCTTTTGTTCCGTCAAACTTAAGAACAAATCCTTCTGTGTGAGTCGACTGACCGATTTGAGTAACGTGACCGCTAGCGTCCATTGCTAAACCGATAGTTGATCCATGAGAAGAACCAGCTCCAATTTCAAGCTTGTCAGTACCGTCATCTAAACCAATACGGAAGTCAGCAGCATTTCCGTCAAACACAAGCATTGTGTCTTCTGCGCCGGCGTCACCAATTGTAATCTTAGGAGTAGTACCCTTAAGAACAAGGCTTCCGTCAGTCAAAACTAAGACGTCGCTTCCACCAATTTCGAAGTCGATCTGGTCATCCGCTGAAGAGCGAATAGAAGTATCCTGATCGTCGTCAAGATCGATTCGACCCTGACCATCGAGGTCAATGTTGTCAACGTAAAGGTTTGACCAGGCAGCGCCGGTAGTTGTAAGCTGCTTTCTAGAAACAGAACTTATATCCGACTTGTTCATCGAGGAAACGCTACTGTTAGACGAGTTATGCGAAACAGTTGCACCTGAATCACTCGAACCGACATCAGACGAGAACTCATAAGCTATGTCACCACCACTAGACGTAAAAATTACAACTTCTCCAGCGCTAGCGGTAAAACCGGCTTCTGGAGAAAAAGAAAGGCTCGTTGTCGAACTGCTTAGTGATGATTCCTGCAATCTTGAAATCTGGAAAGCAGAAAAACTGCTTGCAGAAGAGTCAAGCGTGGACACAATTGGCTGTCCCAAACTGACTGAACTATCTGCGTTCGGTTTGACGTTACCACCTGCTGCTGAGAACACAATATCTGCGCTGGATGAACCGGCTGTAACTACAAGGTTACCACCAGATATGTCGATGTGATCACTGCTACTATCAATCTCAAGCTTGCCGGCGCGTAGTGGTCCTAAAGTCATATCAGCAAGTGTAGTTGCTGTACCACCCGAAGTGTCTTTAGTACCAACAGCCCACGTGTCAGCAGCAACACGGCCGAAGACCATGTCAGCATCTGAAGATGAACCACCCTTTTCGATAACGATACCACCGTTCTGATTCTGAGAGCCTGCGCCGCTAGCAAGAAGAACGACTGGATCTTTAACGAGAAGGTTAGTTGTGTCAACAGTTGTTGTTGCACCGTTAACTGTAAGATCACCAGTAACAGTAAGGTTATCTGCAACTGTGACTTCTGATGTAGTGTGACCAATCGTAATTGGAACACCGGAAGTTACAGCACCAATCTTAATACCATCTGAAGTATCAGTTGTATCAAGGTTGACAGCGCCTGTACCATCAATTGAAATTGTGCTTGCGTCAAGAGTAAATCCTGCCGAGTTAAGATCAAGCGAACTACTGTTTGCTTCAACGACAATTCCGCCAGCGCCGTCAAGAGTTAAAGCTCCGGAAGACGTTGTAAGGTTTGAAGCTCCAGCAGCGTCTAAGGTAAGACCACCTGAACCTGCATTAACATCAACTAAGATAGCATTTAATTCAACCTCTGTACGGGTTGAAGTGTCGGCACCAACGCTGATCTTTTGCGCAACTGCATCGTGACCAATCTTGATCTCTCCGCCAGCTGAATTAATCTCAACGTTACCAGCTCCAGAAGAGGTACCACTAGCATCGAGGGTTAAAGCGCCAGATGATGTCGCAAAGTGTGAAGCGGCGGCGCCGTCAAAGTCGAGTGCACCCGCTGATGAGGTAACTGCTATTGCACCAGAGCCGTCGATCGTGACTCCGCCAGAACCAGCGTTGACGTCGACTAAGATAGCATTTAATTCAACCTCTGTACGGGTTGAAGTATCGGCACCAACACTGATCTTTTGTGCAACTGCATCGTGACCAATTTTGATCTCCCCACCAGCTGAGTTGATCTCAACGTTACCAGCACCTGATGAAGTACCGCTAGCGTCAAGAAGTAGAGCACCAGAGGCTGTCGAAAAGTTAGATTCTCCAGAACCGTCAACAGAAACTCCAGCACCGGAAGAATCGATTGTAACTGCGCCTGAGTGAGCAAAGACACCAGCTGCTGAGTTTGTCCAGTCGCTAGCGCCGTGAATTCTTTGAACAGCATTTGCAAGAAATCCAAGAGTGTCCTCTAAGCTTCCGTGAACAGATTCGCTCATGCCCGAAATTGCACGTGCATTGTAGCTTGAGTCATTACCCGCAGGGAAAGATCCAGAAATTGCTGTAAATCTTATTTGTGATTTTTTAGCCATTTTTTCTCCTTAAATATAGGCTTTTTTTATTTAAAAAAGATAGAACATAGCTACCTTTTTTGAACTATGGCAAAAGAAAATTAAATGAAATGAAATTTTGAAATAAAACTAAAGAAAGGAACGATAATAATTATCAACGAAAAACAGAAAATGAACCAAAAAAATAAAAAAACTTGAAACTAATAAAGTAACTTCTTTAGATTCTTTAAATGCGTATCAAAAGCACAAAAATCTGACGAGATATACTCGACAACTAACCCTTGCGCTACACCCTGAGAATCTTCAAACTCAAAACGAAACTTACCGCTAGCTTCTTTAGTAGCGGATAACAATTTCAAACCTTTCAGCATTAAATAAGCTGAAATAGCAATATCCGATGTTATGTATCTTTTATCTGACAAATCATTTCCCCTTAGCTTTTTTATAAATATCTCAAATAATGTTTATAGTGACATGATCATCAACAAAAAGATCAAAATTAAAAACTATGTTGTTTGTTGGTTGTAATAAGTAATCAAAATTTGAGCCACTGACCATTAACATTCCGTTTACGTAAACGTCAATTCTTTCCGGATCGTAATCAACTCCGCTAAAATTATAGCTAGTTGATAGTGCATTTCCTTGCGAAAGATCAGATGAAATCAATTGAGTAATTTTTTTCCTCTTAATATCTAAATCGATAAACCCAGGATCGTCAGTCTTAAGAGAGAGTAAGTTGGATACTCTAAAGACTCTCTCGTTTGACAAAACATTATGAGAAGAAAAAGTGATGTAAGGAGCGTTTTTTGGAGCATTTTCTGTATCGGAAACTATTACGTCTAAGACATCTTCGCTTGCTATTCCAAAACCAAATTGCAGCGTACTTGCTCCGGTTAAAAAGTAATCAGCGTTGCTACTGTTGACGTCAGATGAAGAACCAGAATGCATTAGCACGCCATTTAGAAAAACATCGATAGAATCCGGATCGTAGTTAGCGGCAGAAAAATCAGCGTTAGAAACAGTTATGTTGTTGCCGGCTGTAACTGTATTACCAGTGTATTCTGACTTTCTTGGTCCAGTTGCTTTTTCAACGCTTCCTCGAGAACTTGTATCCGAAGAACTTCCAACTATGTTTTGGAGCTGGCTAAGCGTAATCTTCTTAACGTTATTACTATCGCTAGCATCTGAAATGGCTATAGAATCGCTGAGGTTTCCGGCATTTGAATCAGATGATAAACTATTTATATCCAAGTTAAGTGTTGCTGCTCCCGAGCTTGACCCTCCAGACAATCCAGTTCCAGCTATTACGTCTGTAATATCGCCCGATCCTCCGCCACCGCCGCCAGCTATAGAGGACCAACTTAAGTTTCCGCTTCCATCCGTTATTAGAGCTTGGCCGTTAGTGCCATTAGAGAAAGGAAGGGTAAAATTGACATCGCCGCTCATCTGATTACAAGCTGGAGCTTTTATTGTAACTTTGTGTTCATTATCTTCACAATACAGTTCTAATTTAGCAGAATCTCCAGTTCCAGTTGATACTATTACTACACCGTCTGCTATAGATACAGAGCCTCCACCATCAAAATTAGTAATACCAAAATTGCTAGAGCAACTAGAAGAAACACTGGCATTTCCCTGTGGAGATGACAAAGATATGGTTGTAGAATTCACCGTAGCAGTCATTGAAAGCGGTAGATTATTTATTACGTTAGTTAATGCTTGAGCAAATTCCGCATTTGACAAAGAGCTATCCGATTCTTGTTCTTGTCCCAGTTCGGATCTTTGAGAATAGAAAACAGCTGTATTTGTTGGTGCCGAAAAGTTATTTGATGTAGTAATCCTTTCTGGGCTGCCTAAAAGCGTGTGAAATATCTTTATTGGAGGAGCGCTAAGATTATTCCAAGTTTGTCCGGACTGCCTGTGTATCTTTATTCCTATTGGATGTCCAGCAGACTCAGAATTATCTGAAATAATTTTCAAACCGTCTACAGACATCCAAGCAAATAAACCAGAGCCGATACCGGAGCCTAAATAATTACTATTGGAAAGAGCACCCAAGTCAGATGTTTGCGATCCTGTATCACTGAGTATGTGAACCGCGCTAAAACTAATTTCTCCTCTGTTGATAGCATCTAAAATACAAACAGCAATGTTGTACATCAGTTTTTCGCCATTATCCCCTAAACCATCTACAATACCGACAGAGTAAAATAAAGATGAATCTCTTCTTACACCACCTGTTGTTGGGCCGGCACCGCCGGCGCCTACATTGGACGCATTATGAGCTGTAAAATTGTTGCTTGGGTCAACGCTTCCTCTTACAGGGATAATAGTTAAAATATTACCATCGTGATCAAAGATTTGAATCCTCATTGGCTCACTACCGTCACCTGTTGCCCAATGAGTATGCCATTTGCTAGAACTATCGTCACTGTTATGAATATGATCAGGGTGTATTGAGAAGATAACTTGAGATTTTTTAGTAGTTCCACTTATAGCTGCTGCGTTCATTGGAACAGAATTGGCTTTAGTAGTTACTGGGTTATTAGAATTTAAAACTTCAATTATGACTTCACTAAAATCATTTCCTAAACCGTCATTTAAAGTAATCGTACAACCGGAAGATCCTAAAACTGCAGCTAAAGTTGGGCTAGCATCAACAGATATAGAGCCAGCAGCAGCATTCGCACCTACAGATATAGAATTTGCTGAAATGTTAGAATTAAAATTCTTGTCTCCAGTATCTATTAAATCTCTCAACTGACTCAAGGTAATTTTTTTAGTCAAATCGCTGTCACTAGCATCAGAAATAGCTAAAGAATCTAGCAAACTACCAGAGTTACTATCTGCAATTAAACCGTGAATATCTAACCTAAGATTATCTGCTCCATCGTCTTCTAGACCAACTCCAGCAAAATCTGCCGGCTCGACTGCAAGCTTATTAGAATCTATTTTCAAGCCGCCGGCAGCTTTTAAATCTACACTCAACACACCATTGTTAGCTGCTAAGCCCGTTCCTCTTACAGCTGCTATAAGATCGCTAATCCCTGTTTTCTTTGCGACTGTAGAACTATCATCGGCATCCTCTATTATCAGGACATCGGCAGCTGGATCTACAGAAGCTGCTGTACCTAAATCGTTTGGTTTAAGATATAGTCTTCCGTTAAAGGAAGCAATTCCATAACCAGAGGAACTTGACCAACCAGTTTGAAAAGAAGTTAAATTACCGATAGACAATTTCTTTGGATTACCTGAATCATTAATGTCAGCAACAGCGAAAAGATCACCATGAGCGGCGTCCGTGCCTGTTAAAGTGTTACTTAGTCCATCAATATCTAGGTTTAATGTCACATTACCAGAAGCACCGCCTCCAGACAATCCAGTTCCTGCGGTAACTGCTACAATGTCGCCGCCACCGACCAGTGTCTGTAGCTGGGTTAAAGTAATCTTTTTCGTTAAATTACTATCGCTAGCGTCGGAAATAGCTATAGAATCGTTTAAGTTACCGGCGTTTGCGTCTGCTGAAAGACCATGAATGTTCAATCTTAAATTTTCAGAACCGTCATCTTCTAAACCATCACCTGCAAAATCTGAAACGTCTACTTTCAACACGCCAGAAGCTGCTGCAATGCCGTCACCAGCGACCGCATTCATAACGTCAGCGATAGATTCTTTCTTTGTTGAGTTGTCAGTGGCGTCAACGATAGCAATTGAGTCATTTGCAACATCAACATCGGCTGCATCTAATTCGTTAAGTTCTACCGCTAGCGCAGAACCTCCACCTCCCGACAATCCGTTGCCGGCTGCAGCTGCCGAGATCCTCAAATTATCAGATCCATCATCTTCAAGTCCGGATCCTGCAAAATTAGCAGGCTCAATTGCTAATTCTGTAGATTCTATTTTAAGACCACCCGACGCTTTGAGATCTAAACTAAATACTTTACCCGTTAAGTCAAGCCCATCACCGGCAGAAAAAGTTCCTGGTCCAGAAAATTGTGACCAAGTGATAGCAGTTGTACCAACATTGATTGTTCCGTCGTTTGTACAAACGTAACCCGTATCTCCATTTACAGTTCCCTGCTCTACAAAAACGTGAGCTCCACCAGTTATATCTCCCTGATCGGCATCATTAGTTCGAGTTAAAGTCAAAGTAGAACCATTAAGAGCACCAACAGTGTAAATACCATTCCACTTGTTATGTACACCAGAAGAATTAGAATTGACGCCATCTTTGATTAAAATTCGGCTTCCGGCTGTAACTGAAACGCCATCAATAGTCAATGTATCGGCAGTCGAATTAAAACCACCTTCGCCGTTAGCCAAAACCAATGTAGAAGATGAAGCTGTCGACGACATCGTAAACGAAGCAGTTGTTGCCACTACTACTGAATCTTTTGGATCTAAACCAGCTGCTACTGAATCTACGTAAGCTTTTATAGACTGTTGAGTCGCTAAAGCTGTTGCGCTGTTTGAAGCCATATTGTCTTCGTCGAGAATCGTAATAGCTGAAGGCGCTGCATCGCCTCCTGAAACGTTACCTAAAACTTTCATACTGGCAATATCTGCCATCTTGCTAACAGTTACAGCTGAGTCAGCAATTTTACTAGTACCTATGCCTAGGTCTTTAACCTTTAATGCACCGGTGCCGCCAGTAGCTTCAATTGTAGAATTATCAGTTTCGACATCAAGTTGGTTACCTGTCTTGGTAAGAGCAGTACCCGCAGTTATTTGTCCTGCTCCAGAAAATTGCGAAAAAGTAAGGTCATGAGTTCCAACAGTATCAGAAGCATCATTCGTAGTACATAACCACCCAGTGTCTGCATTTGTGGTACCTTCTTCGACAAACATGAACACGCCAGCAGCTTCAGATGAAGCTGCCATATCTGTTGACCTGGTAGCTGCATTTCCATCTGCATTTATAATATAGATACCATTTTGCGAAGCTGTCGACTGATTTTTAATAAGAACTCGATCGTTTTGAGAAAGCGTCACTCCATCTAAAGATTGGCCTGCATCTAGCGTTGCTAAATTTACATCTGCAGTTGATGCTGCTCTAACTGATTCTTTAACGTCTAAACCTTGAGAAACTTGGTCTACATAACGTTTCGTAGCAGCTTGTAAATCTGCAGACGGATCTTGCGTTAGCGTCACAGAAGTTAAACCAGCTAGAGTTGCCGATGTAGTTCCTAAACTTATTGATGTACTACCAATTGTTAGAGCGCTATTAACTAACTCGGCGTTCGCAACACCACCATCTTTGATTGTTACAACGCCAGAACTTACGGCAAAATTATCCCCACTAAAACTCGCTATTCCTTTGTTAGAAGTAGTAGCATCTTCTCCTGTCACAGTGATTGTTTGCCCGGAGTGAGTTATATCAATACCTTCACCAGAAGAAAATGTTATTGTTTGACTACCTAGATCAACCGATCCTGCTCCGGAATCTGTGCTGAAATCTAAATCTTGCGCTGTAACTTGGGAGTCTACATAAGCTTTTATAGATTGTTGAGTTGCTAATGCTGTCGAGCTATTAGATGCCATGTTATCTTCATCAAGAATAGCCACTGCCGATGGCGATGCAGAACCTCCTGAGACATTACCTATTACTTTCATGTCATCCAAGTTTGCCATCTTTGCTAATGTTACGCCCGAATCTTTAAGTCGCAAAGCATCAGAATTTATTTCGATTCCATTGCCGTCGACGCTTACAGAAAGTACGCCACTTGAAGCTGCAAGACCGTTACCTGCGGTCGCTGTCATGAGATCTTCTATTGTTTCTTTTTTAGAAGAATTATCGGTAGCGTCTATGATAGCAATTGAGTCATTTGCGACATCAACATCAGTTGCAGACAACTCATTGAGATCTACTTTGAGATCAGAACCGGCTACTCCTAAACCATCACCCGCAAAGTCGCTAACAGCTACTGCTAAAACGCCGTTAGAAGCAGAAATTCCATCACCAGCGGCTGCGTTCATAACGTCGGCAATCGATTCTTTCTTTGTTGAGTTATCGGTAGCATCTATGATAGCAATTGAGTCATTTGCAACATCAACATCGACTGCGGATAATTCGTGAAGGTCTAACTTCATTGCACCGGCTGCAGCTGCTAATCCATCGCCGGCAAAATCCGCTGGTTCTACCTCGATTTCTCCGCCTGATATTTTAAGGCCACCCGAAGCTTTAAGGTCTACTGAAAGAGCGGAACCTCCGCCTCCAGTTAACCCATCGCCGGCTGCGGAAGCCGCAATTCTTAAGTTATCAGAACCATCATCTTCTAAACCAGCACCTGCAAAATCATTTGGCTCTATTTCGACTTCACTAGATGTTATCTTTAAACCTCCGGAAGCTTTCAAGTCTAGGGAAAACTCAGTGCCGTTTAAATCTAATCCATCACCAGCTGTGAAAATTGTATCTGCAGTTAGATCAACTTCTTCTAAATCGTGAGATCTCCAATATACTTTTCCGTCATTCTTGCTGTAGAGAAAACCTTGGCCGTCGGCCGGTTGAGCCGGCGTTGTAGATTCAGAAGTTATGGCAATTTTTCCTGCAACATCAAGCTCCGAAATTGGAGAAGATGTTCCGATCCCAAATCCTGTACTAGTCGTTGTTGTTTTTTCTACCCCGGCAATTGCTGTTGAAATTTTTCCGGTTGTTGGCATAAAAAAGCCATCATTAGAACGCGTATTATCAGCATTAGAACCAATTGAGCCATCTCTAAAAGAAACCGAAGGTAAGCTAACAGAGCCGGAAGGAAATTCTAATGCGCCCCACATGCTTTGGTGATCTAGAGTTTTAAGAATAGTGACTGGTTCGTTAGTTTTAGGGAGAGCTCTATCTGTAATATATATTAGAGAGGTGATAGCTGTTCTCTCAGCATGCGCTATGCGACCGGAGTCGGCGCCCGTTTCTGCAGCTGCATCGATTGCTACCTCAATTGTTGTTAAATAGTTTTTAGCACCGAACTTCATAGATTGAACAGTTCTGTTGGACAGCTGAGTTATATTCTCTGCAGGATTCAAGTAATTTGCGTCTGATACTGTTTTCCAACCTTGGTGGGGGTAACTAGGATGTTCAGGGTACGCTGAAGAATAATATCCTCGATAATTGATTGAATTAAAGTTATCAAAAGTAAAGTAAAAAGTCGTAATCAACTCGCCTTGCGGATAAATAACTCCCCTTCTTCGGTTAGCTTCGTAACTTACCCCATAAGGTCTAACACCGCTGAAATCTATCAAAAGTTTGTGAGTTTCTCCATTTTGAAACTCTACTCTAGAATCAAAATCTGAATTAAAAAGATTTTGTGGTAAATCGTTTCTAACCTTGTACCACCACCATGAGTCTTCTACTCCTCCACCAACACCGGACCCTAAACTAAAACCTGTAGTTCTATCGAAGGTAACTGAAACTCCTGTAGATCCTAAAGCTTGGGAGTTCCCTGTTATTTGAACTCCTTCTGTATAAGAGCTTTCAGAGGAAATTTTCCATTTAAAAGTATCAGCTGCGTGGCCATTGGCGGCTAAACCTTTAGCTAGCGGGGTATTATCGGAACCTATCCTTATCGTTCCCGACGAATTTGTAATTTGTATATTATTCGCAATGCTAGAATCAGCTCCTTTAGAAGTAGAGAACACGTCTAATATAGAAGCGGTACTTGAAATTTCGGCGTCTAGCCCAGATGTGAAGTTGGCAGCTGTTCCGACTCCTCCGCTAGCGTAAATTCCCCAGCTGGCATCATAGTTTCCACCACCGTTAGCTCTGGCTTGACCAACCGGGCTTGTTCCATTTAATACAAAAGCTGTAAGTTGGGCTATATTATCAGGGTTGGAATTAGCATTGTCTGTATTATTAAAATTTATGATTATCTTATCTGCAGCCGATGATGGGTTATTTTCATACCCTATCGTAAAAGTTCCAGAACCACCTTGAGCATTAGGAACATTAAACGTTACAGCATCACCATTGCTGACGCTTGAAAAGTCAAGGAGTCCTCTCTTTACCGCTCTTCTTCCAGAAGCTAGCGAATCAATTCTTAGATCTATATAGTCTTCATCTCCACTAGAAGAAAAAGTACCTGAAAATGTAGGCGACCTTCTTCGGTTAACAGCCGATGCCATCCCTGGCGTATCAATATAGAGAGCTAGCGTTGCAGGTTCCTGTACACTATTTCCTCTATTAGTAACAATTTGTTGCCTCCAAGATGTAATCTCTCCAGCAGCAATCGCCTGCGCCCTAGTCTGCGTACCGGATTTAGAATTGTAACTTAAAAATCTTAATTCTGACCTGAAAAGTATGTCAGATAATTCAGCAATTTGATACTGTGGTACGCCATACAAGCCGTAAGCTGATCCAGGACCTAAACTTTTTGGACGAGTTTTACCATCGCTTCCTATTCTGAGAGTTTCAGTTAGTCCCAAACCAGAACCCATATTATTAGAGAATATTAAGTCCCCTTTTGCGTCGTTGGCTGTACCATCATGAGAAGATTGAATTCTAGCTAAAGTATTGTTAGCATGATCTTCAAATATTATTCTGCTTTCTGCGCCACCATCTGTGTGCTCATTCGTTGTATTTTTAAGAGTTAGATAGGGCTCGGTTCCGTCTATTTGTACTACAGTGCCAGGCGAAGATGTACCGACTCCTAAATTCCCTACAACATCTAGGTTTCCTCCAACTGAGCCATTATTAACAATAGTTGTATTTGCTGATCCGTCCATACTTATCGCTGGATTACCACTATTGTCCCTAATATCATTTCCGCGAATTCTAATATCACCATCTACATCTAGTTTGTGAGAAGGAGCGTTGGTGCCAATGCCAACCTTACCGTCAGCTTTAGCAGTTAACGCGACTGAATTCCTTACGCCTATTTGAACAGCGGCTGCGCCGTTGTCCCAGTCGTTTGTGACTAAGAGTGCATTGCTTAGGGCGCTAGTATAATCTGCATTTTCAGGATTTTTTCCTGCAGCTGGACTAAAGCCGACGTGACTAGTAACCTGCGCATTGTCTTGAGATAATTTGACATAAGCTGTGTCGGTCTCAGTTGAGTTATCGGTATCAGCCTCGAGGAATATAGTTGCTTTACCGGCAGATTTAACGTGAATTGATTCTGATGGAGTACTTGTTCCAATACCAACTCTTCCAGTGTTGTCTATTATCATGCGCTCAGAACCAGCTGTGTCGAACCTTATCTTGTCTTCGTCAGCTGATTCTTCAACTTGAATCTTGGTATCTGAATCAGCATCCGCAATTATTACAGATGGTCCTGGTACAACTAGATTCTTTAGTTGAGTAATAGTAATCTTTTTTGTTAAATTACTATCGCTAGCATCGGAAATAGCGATAGAGTCGCTTAGATTCCCCGCGTTTGAGTCAGCTTGTAATCCATGGACATTTAGTCTTAAGTTATCTGAGCCATCATCTTCTAACCCAGAACCTGCAAAATCAGAAGGTTCTACTTCCACTTCGCCGGAAGTTATCTTTAATCCTCCTGAAGCTTTTAAATCTAAACTAAAAGTTGTTGATGATAAGTCTAAACCATCACCAGCTGTGTATTCAGTGTTGGTATCAACCAAAGCTTTAAGTTGAGTGATAGTAATCTTTTTTGTATTGTTACTGTCGCTAGCATCGGAAATAGCTATAGAATCGCTTAAATTACCAGCATTTGCATCAGACGCCAAGCTATTTAAGTCTAAATTAACAGTTGCCGCACCAGAATTTGCTCCTCCAGATAATCCAGTTCCAGCGATTACGTCTGTGATATCACCTCCGGCTCCACCGCCAAGCGAGTCCATAAAATCGCCGATATAGATAAAAGCTTCGATGTAAGTTGGATTTTGAGCATGATTCCCGGTGCCGGGAGGATCTTGTTGAAAAAAGATGCCATTGAAATAATCTAAGTTCCAATCCCTATCGTCAAGCAAGAAAATTCTAGTTCCGGAACCTATTGTTCCATAGTGCGGTCTTGCTTCATAAGAAGTGGCAAACGAAGGAGGTACTAGTTGTATTTTTCCGTTTGATTGATGTAAAATTGCATTGTTTAGAAAGACTCCTGTACCAGTACCTGGGCTATTGTCAACTCCCTCATTACCTCTTTTAGGATTAGTAGAATGAGTTAAATAGTCGCTAGGTAGTTTTAATCTGAACCCATGACGGCCATCTGGAGTATCTGCTCCTGTTATAAATTCTACAGTCAACCTTAAAAATTCTACAACTCCGTTATTCCAGTAGGGAGTCAATGTCGGAGAAGTAGTTATGGCGTCTTTAAAGATTGTCGATGAAGCCATCGTAATGCCTGAAGGTAAAGCTTCATTCGCTAAACCTTTATCATTAGATGTGTGTGCTTTACCGGACAGCTTTTTAAGCGATATTAGCCGTTCTGTTTTTGCGTCAAAACCTGCCATCTATTAAATCCAACTTATCGATATCTGAGTTAGGTTACCAGTCCAAGTTTTATCGGCAACAATTTTAATTAGTATGTACTCATTATTCTGCACAAACTTTGTCCCAAAAGTAACTCTATATGTTGTGTTGAGAGAGCTAGATAGAGAACCAACTAAAGCACCGGCATTGTCGCCATTTTGACCAGTTTCGAAAGGTAAAGATGTATCCATCCATCCCGTAGTTTGATCAGCATTAGCGTTTGGTATTTTAGCAAAAACTCTAAATTTATTTGAGTTAGTTAGAGAAGCAGAGTTAGAAACAACTGTGCCAGTACCCTGTATGGTAATATTAAAATCTGTTTTTGAACCGCCAGTTGTGTTCCGGAACCACCTGATATATTCTCTTGTGGCATTGGTTAAAGAACTGTAGTCTGGGTTGCCATCTGGTGAAATTATTGACCCTCCTTGAGATAAGTTTCTAAAATCTCCTAAATCGCTGTTTAGCCCAATCTTTTGTGGCGATCTCAACTTACCGTCATAAACTGCTAATCCTGTATTGTGAGCAGCATCTCCGGACTCCATATTTGTAGCAGAATTCCAATTATTGCTGCCACCTGTCACATGGGCTTGAGTTGTATAACTAGTGTTGCCGGCCTTCATTCTCTTAGATTCACCATTAAAGCTTTCTAAAGTGTTAGTAGAATTATCTGTAAAATTCGCTGCTAGTATAACTGCACTAGTAATAGAATTAGTTTCTATGTTTCCAGCTTGTGACATGAGCGGATGATGAACCCTGCTTTTAAGAGTTACAGTTCTCTCTGTCTCTCCTGGGATAGATGTTTGCGTAAATGAAAAAGTTGCTTTGACTAAAATGTCGTCGTCGTAAGCATCCGAAACACTTGTAGTTAGATCAGGGAGGGCCCTAGAAGCAGCGTTTACGCTACCATTAGAAACACCGTCTCCAGTAATTTCAATAGCCGAAATTGTGCAATTTGTAGTCGTTGGATAACTGATAGCATCTGCGTTCGGGCTATAAACGTATTTATAAACGTTTGAAGCTGTGTAATCAAATCTTCCAGTTGGGTTAATGAAGTAAGTTATTCCAGAACATTGATAAGTTGAATTAGAAGAAAAATTACCGATTGCAACCCCTGAAAATGTTATATTTTGATTAGAATCATCGTTAACCCACTCTACATAACTAGATGTATGGTCTGAACCTCCGACCCGGTGGATTACTCTTACAAAATTAAAACCATTTCTTTGATCAGCTGTAGCAACTTGCCAAGTACCAGTCCTATAGAATTTTGTATAATCTGGTAAACTATTATTATCTAAACCAACTGTTGCAGCCGATAGATTAAATCCTGAATTATTCGTAAAGCTATTTCCAGAACTAAACGTAGAAAGATCAACAACATGGGTTGCATCTCCTTCTACGGTAGAAGTCGTGTTAACAAAGAGCAATAGTTTACCTTGATTTGCAATACCACCCCCAAATGCATTGGCTGGGTAAGAATTTGAGCTAGCATTAGTAGTTTCGTTGATCGTACCGACTACGTTAGAAGATTTATTCAAAACTCCATGGCGAGGGGCTGACATTTCATATAAATCATTGGCATTCTTTTCTGTTCCACCAGCAGTCGTCTCAACATTAAAGTATAGGTCTTTGCCGAGAGTATCTCCAAAAGAAAGTTTAGCTTGAACGCCGTTGGTATCTTGATCGATATTATTAACGTTTGGAGCAGCATCAACTGCATTGACTGCTCCAAATGTGACAGCTATGCTATCTAGATAACCGGTCCAGTCTTCATCAGCTATTATCCTAGCTACGATCCATTCATTCGTTCCTACTTCTACTGTTCCAAAAGTAATATTATTAGAGGGTGAAGATATCGGAACGCTCGTATCTACAGCTCCTATTGCGCAACCACTATTATCGCTTATGTTATTATATGTAAAGCTAGACTTTGCGTCTAGCCAACCGGTCGCGTTTCCGCTGTTATCGGAAGGCATTTTAAAATATAATTTAAAATTTTTGTTAGCGCCAATAGAATCTCCATGGCCTACTAAAGTTGCATCTCCAGAAATAACATAACTTAAATCTCTCTTAGCAGCACCAGTATTTTGAAATTTTCTATAATATACTCTTTCTCCTGTTGCGCTAGTATAGTTTGGATTTCCATCCGGACCGTTAGCTAAACTACCTCCATCATTTGAGTTTCTAAAATCTCCAGAATTTAAAGTATTTTTAGGAGCGTATAATCTTTCTCTGTAAACTTGCAGTCCTGTATTATGTCCGTTTGAAGAACCTATCAAACTTTGAGAAGAATCCCAATTTAAACTACCGCCTGTAATGTCTGTTTGATTAGAGTAATCGTTGGCTTGTAATCTATAGGCTTCTCTTTGAAAATTTTCTGTGGTGACTGTTGAATCCTCAGCAACATTGTAAATTAACAATCCAGTAACAGAAGACTGACCCGAGTTATTGAGTGGGGATTTAAGTGGGTGCGTCACGTTGATTCCAGCTGTCAAAGAACCACCTAATATATAGTTAGCTGTTACCGCGTCTAGTTCGTTAACAACAATCTGTTTTAAATGATTTTCACCAACGCCGATAGCTGGTTTAGTTATGTTTGATATGCTATAACTTACTCCTGACCTTAAACCAGAACCAGATGTAGTAAAAGTAACATCATTAGAATCATAAACATACCGGTATGCATTAGAGACTGTTACTTGGTACCGGCAATTTCCTCCAGTGTTGTAATTTATCCCAGATATGTACAACGAACCGGTACCTGTAAAAATTAAAGAATTTCCTCCTACTGATAAATTATTGCTGTCAGAATCGTTAACCCACTCTACGTAGTTGGTAACTTTTGTAACGCTTCCTTTTATGTGTTTAATCCTTACGTAATTCCAACCATTCCTTTGACCAATGTTTCCAGTAGCTGCAACTTTCCACTGACCAGTCCTGTGTTTGAAACTATCAAAAGAATTTCCATTATCGAAAGTTCCAGATTTAGCTAATGATACGTTTATAAAGCCAGATCCCTCATAATCGTGACCTCCTCCATGAACATGGTTTCCAGAACCAGATCCTGGTTGACCGGCGCCTGTAGTTTCGCTTGTCAAGTCCAGTGTATATATATCTGCTCCATTCAATTCTAGAACTAGACTTCCAACATCTGCATCGGCGAAAGAATTAGCAACATAGTTAGTTCGGTTACTCGGAGAAGTTATATCAGCAGGAACTGCTTCGTTTAAATCACCGATTATATCTATAGA
>Ga0163109_10000190_pt1 | contig 48732 bp, 65 predicted proteins | sample CRUFie1St13metaG_FD_108704 | JGI IMG/M metagenome (GOLD analysis project Ga0163109, IMG submission 108704) | Marine microbial communities from the Costa Rica Dome - CRUD Field 142mm St13 metaG | ecosystem: Environmental > Aquatic > Marine > Oceanic > Photic zone | place: Costa Rica: the Eastern...
ATTTTATCTAACATTTTTTTGTAGTTCTTAATCTTGTTTGAATCGGCACTTGTAGTGTCAAATATCATTCCAAGTCTGTTATTGATATATGAATCCATATTCTTTTTGGTGATATCTTTTGCACGTTTTCTAATTGGGTCACGTAAATCTGCAGGCATGTTTCTTAAATCTAATCCTAATCCTGCTTTCTTTAATCCTGTTTCGAATGCTTTATCAGTGTTAACCATTTTTAAACCAAGTGCAGTTAATCCTAATTTCTTTACAACTGTTGATTTACCTGAACCTGGCCCACCCATTAGGAAAACTGCTTTAAAGGTGCCTGGGTCGTAAACACCTTCGTCTATCAAATCTTCGACCATGTAGTGTGGTAGTGTTGATTCTGCAATACCCATTCCTTTACGGATATCGTTATAAAGTTTCTGAACTAATCCTTTATTCTTTGTAGGAACACCTTGTTTAAAATTATCAAAGTCACCTGCTTCTGCATATCCTCTGAGTTTACTTGCAGACATTCCACTGACATCATCTGCATCAGGGTCACGTTCACCAGCTGATACTATATTGATTTCGTCAAACTTATAGAATCCGTGTCTTGCTTTTACACCATTATATTTGTTTAGAAGTGTATCAAACTCTCTCACTCTATCTGACCCAACAACCATTTTGATTCTAGTGTATTTCTTTTTATGTAATTCTGTTGCAATCTCGAATACTGTTCTTGCGTTTACGTCTGCAACAATCTTTCCAAAAAAGTTTCTAAGGTATTTAATTTTATCTCTATGATTGAGTGGATTCTTTTGTTTGTCGTTGGAATGTGAAGTGAACAACAGAACGTCATCACCTCTTGATTCTTTTTTGAGTTTATCTACTAACTTTGCATGACCTGTAGTAGGTGGATTGAAACGACCAAAGGTAAATACTGCACCTTTCTCTTTTGCTTCTACTAAAAATCCGTTAAACGTTTTCATTACTTATCCCAATTCTTTTGTGCAGTAAAGTTATTGTATGCAAACTCCATTCTATCTACAAGTTTGACTGCACTTCCTGTTTTATCGATTGCAACGTATCCTTCGGGATTGACCACTTCGAAACCATTAGCAGTCTTTTTGAAAGTTCCGATACTCTTTACTCTATTTAGTGCATTTATGATAAGTTGTTTTGCAACGACCAAGTGTCCCATAAATGAAGTAAGATTCTGAATCATTTTCTTTAAACTTCTAAGTTCGTTATAGAGTTGTTCACCGATTTCTCTTTTGATTTCTTTTGTCTTTTCTGTTTTGACTTTACCAACTACCTTATCTCTCCAATAGTTCTCAAAGTGTTTCATGTATCCGTCATAGGTTGGTTTATATGAACCACCTCTGATAAGTGTATTACAATATGTTTTATATGTTGCACCAGCACCTTTCCTTGCAATCTCACCTTGTATTTCCATGAACTTGACTAAGTCTTTTCTTTTGATTCCATGAAAGGCTTTACCTGTTTTAGATAGTTCTTGTGTAAGTGCAAGTGTTTCTTTTGCAGTCATTGAACCTTTACCACTGACATCTTTATACGTTGCATCGTCAATCCATACGTCTGAACTGTTTCCTAGTTTGGATATGTTCGCACCAAAACTTGCAGATAGGTCTTCTATGGTTGAACCACTATAAGTAGTGTGAAATACGATTCCCATTTTAGAGTTTGCAATCTTTTTACCTAAGTCTGATTCTATATTGACTGCATACATGATTGTATTAGGTTGAAATGTGACAAATGATTTTCCGTCAATCTTCTGCATTTTCTTATCATTAGTATACATTAAATCACCTTGCATGATTGTATTCCAAGATAATTTAGATAAACATTGAAATGCAGTTAAGAATTTTTCCTGAAGTGTTCCTGATAACTCACTTGCATTCTTGATTTCTGATTCTGAAGTGTAAAACATTGCACCTGTTTTATTGAACAATGATTTTTTTGCAACAAAGAATTGATTGGTTTCGGGGTGTAAACCACAAAAAATAGCAGGAGCTCCGTCCCACTTGACAGTCATGTTAACACTTGATTTGGAATTACCCTTCAACATGTCCCTAAGACCCTGTAAGAAGTTTATAGCTCCACGACCTCCGTCAATACCTTGATTGATTATCTCGTCTTCTAAGTGTTCTAAATGTAGATTTTTTGCACCCATAATAGTAATTATACCACAATCTTGGTGGTAATACTACTATTTATGGGAATTTTTAACCTGAAACTTGGTCAACATCACCAGCTTCTTCACCTGCGATTAAATCGTCAAGGTCAGCTTGTAATGTTGCTTTTTCAGTGTTGAAAGAGTCGATATTAGGAACAGTTCCGTCTGTCACAATCTCTTTATGTGCATGTGAAAAGAATTGATTTCTCTCGTCATCTGACTTACTGTCCCATTCAGTATCAGTGAATGAAAAATCTGCGTCATAACTAACACCTGAGTTATCAGACTGCCACTGTATTAACCAACCTTTATATCCGTCAATACCAGTGTAGTCAACCCTTGAAGAATAAGGATTAGTTGTTTCAACCATGTTGTAATCACCATTTACGTTAGTGTTCCAGTCAATATCTTTTTGCACTTGTGCAATTTTACTCTGTAATTGTGTTTTTGAGTCTGCTCTAGACATAGTATCTCCGTGATTTTATACTATTATTTAGGATTTTGAGAGGGGTGAGGAAGACAATTTTGTTTCTATTTTATCAATTTTTTTAGTTATTTTATCGATTTCTTTTTTGTCTTTATCAGAACGTGCCTGTCTTAAGGCCTTCTTTAATTCTATCTTCTTAGAGATAGAGGATATCACGTCTTGACTTTTGAGAGTCTTTTTCATAATCTAACTTACCAGTATATCATTATTTATGTGTCCTGTAAAGTGGGTTTTTAAACTTTAAAATCATTGAATTTTTCTGCACCTCTGTTTCTATCAAACACTGGTGTATCGTCATCATAATCGTCACTATCGAATAACTCTTCTTGTGCTTCTTGTTCACAATCATAGAGTTTCATACGACTTCTATCAATACCAATCACAAATCTTTTGAAGATTGTAGGGTCATTGTATCGATTCTTCAACTGTTTGACTACAAGTTGGTCTAGTTCTTCTAGTTCGTCACTGGTAATCAATGCAAACATTAAGTCTGCAGTTGCAGGCAGTCCAAAAGATTCCGAAGTGTCTTCGAGTCCAATATCCGTGGAACCATAACCACTTCGGGTTGTTTGTGTTGCACTTACCAATGGAACGTCATATTCGACTGCAAGACCTCTGAGTTCTTCTGCAATACTCTTCACCAATGTGTATGAGTTTGCACCACTTCCTGGCCTGATTCTATGAGAAGCACATATGTTTAGATAATCTATGAAAATGATATCGGGTTGGAAATCTTTTTTGATATCCAATTCTTGTAATAAGTGTCTGAAGTGTCCAACATGAGCAGCTGCAGTTGGATATTCTTTTACAATCAATTTACCTTTTGTTTTGTTTTTGAGTTTCTCAACTTTCTTATCATACATTTTCTTAGATAAATCGGGAAGTTCTTTCATAGGAACATTCATAGTGTTAGAGTCAATTCTTTCTGCAATCCTTTCCTCTGACATTTCTAGTGTAATGTATAGAACATTCTTACCCATCATTAAACAAGAACTTGCTTGGTGACACATAAACAATGATTTACCAACACCTGTTCCAGCAAGAACAATGTTAAGTGTTTTATTAGGTAAACCACCTTTTGTAATTTTGTTGAAGTATTCCAAATCAAAAGGAATCTTCTCTTCTTCCGTATGATAGAACTCAAACCTTTCGTCTGTATCCTCTAACACGTCATGTCCAATATGAGTGTCAAAGGACACGGAAAGTGCGTCCTTCAATAACTCAGGTATTTCACCAGTAGACCTTTGTGATTTTTTATCTATAACTTCGATAGAGTCCATGACTGCAATATAGATTGCTCTATCTTTGCACCATTTCTCTGTTTCGTCTATTAACCAATCACTAGGGGTTTGGTCTTTTTCTTTACCAATTTTCTCAACAATAGTTTTTGAACCTTTTGCAATATTCTCATTTAATGAGGTATTGTTATCAAGGTTTATGAGAAGTGCTTCTACTGTTGGTGGTTTAGTATACTTCTGAAAGTATTCAAATATTTCATTGAATATAGTTCTTTCTTCAGTATCGGCAAAATACTCTGATTTAATGAAAGGAACACACTTCCGTGTAAACTCTTCACTCTGAATCAGATTCTTCAGTATTGTCTGTTCTATTCTCGTTTCCATATTTAAAGTATCCTTCTACGACCTTTTCGAGTCTTTCCATTACTTCATCAGTAAAGTATTTCTCGGGGTTGTTGTTAATAGTTTTACCAAACTCTGTTTTACCATTTGGTAATTCAATTCTTGTTGAAGACTTCTTGAAGATACCACTTGCAAGTGCAAGGTCTAGAAGACCATAGTATCTATCAAGACCACTATCGTATGACAATCTTACGTCTACGATTCTGTTCTCAACTGTAAGTCTTGATTTTGCATTCTTACAATGAATGATATTTCCAATGACTTCTGTTCCTTCTTTTTCTTTCTTCTTTGAAAGATAGATAATTGAAGAGGCTGCATATTTAAGACCACTTCCACCACCCATTTCTTTTTGTGGGAACATTGAACCAATCACGTCATAAGTGTGATTAGTCACAATCATAGGAACACCAGCACGTCCTAACTTAAGTGTTAGAACTCTGAATGCACCTTTAACAACTTGAGCACGAGTCATGTCACGAGTTTCTTTACCCGCTGCAGTATCCTCGATTTCTTTAGTAGTCGATAACATTCCAAGTGAATCAAGACACATCATCATAGGTGGTCTTTTATCTTTTGGAGTTTCGAGATACTTATCAAGTATAGATATTGCCTGTTGTCTGAATTCTTGAACAGTGACCACAGGCACGATAACCATTCTGTTTGAATCGATTCCTCTCTCTTCAATCATTTGTTTACTGATTGCTGATTCGGATTCGAAGTAGATAACTGCAGACTCAGGATTATCTTCTAGAAACTGTTTGACCATTCCTAATGCAAAGAATGTTTTACCAGTTGCTGATTCACCTGCGATTGCAGTAATTTTGTTTTTAGGAAGTCCACCATAAAGTGAACCACTGAGTAATGCATTGAAGACATAAGAACCTGTATCAACAAAGGTATCTACGTCCCCAGCTGCAACCCCTTCAGAAACGATATTTGCATACTCGTTTCCCGAGGATTTCACTAAGTCTTTAATAAATGACATAACACTTCTCCATAATGTTTATATACATTATAGTATCTATGTTAGATTTTGTCTAGTGGGTTTCGTCTAATTTTTTAGAAATATCACAAAGTCTGTCGTCTATTCTGACATGTTCTTCCATCATAGAAACTAAGGAAGATACTTTGACTTCTAAGTGTATGATAAATGCAAAGATTACACCAATCATTAAGATATAGAAACAATCCATAGGTGTTATAATCATAACACTACCTCACCTAATTGGATTAATTTTTCTCTGTTTTTTAAATGACCTTCTTCGATTTCTTCTTTATTACCACCAGTGTATTTTACTGCATGATAATCTAAAATCATTTGTTCGTTTATGTTGACTTTGTGTCCAAAGACTGGGTGTCCTTCGATATGGTGAGCATATAATTCACCCAATATTCTACCAAATTTTCCTTTGTCATGTGATACAAGGGATACACTTTCACACTCCTCTAATAGTTTTTTGAGATGTTTTTTACTTGCTTTACCGAATTTCTTTTCAGTTAAATCTCTAGTTCTAGATTCTGGCGTGTCGATTCCTAACATTCTAACACGTTGTTTCTTATAAACCATACCGAATCCTAAATCGATATCTACGTCTACAGTGTCACCATCGACCACTTTTACTACTGATACTTTATACTCATACATTTTGATTGTGTTTCCTATGTGCAGACTTCTGTTCCCAATCTTCGATTGCTTTTCTAATCGAACCTTCTGCAAGAACAGAACAATGCAATTTAATTGGTGGTAAATCTAATATAGCTGCAATGTCTTTATCCTTGATAAGTTTTGCTTCTTCTATAGTTTTACCCTTAAGCATTTCTACAAAAGTAGTAGAACTTGCAATTGCACTTCCACACCCATAGGTTTTGAATTTTACGTCAATGATTCTTTCGTCTAAATCTAATTTCAACTGAAGTTTCATAACGTCACCACATGCTGGAGCTCCTTCCATTCCTGTTGCAACCATAGGGTCGTTAGGGTCGAATCTTCCAACAGCATGTTTTTCGGGGTTATTTAAAACGGATTCAAATCGTTTTACTACTTCTTTACTATATGCCATTATAGTTATTTATCCAAAAAATGAATCTAAACTTGCAACTGGTTCAACATTCCAGTTAATAAGATTGACAATATTTTTGAGTGGTTCAACAAATGCTTTGTCAAATTGCATATCATAATCAATGAATCTATGTAAATCTAGTTCTCTAGGAAGTGAACTGATAAATGATATTACATTTTCATTGATTGGGTTTGGTGTTGTGAGATATGAAAAACGAATCTTATCTGAGTTCTTAATCATTTCATATCTCATGTCGAGGTTCTTGGATTTCAATAAATGGTTGTGTAGTAGAGAACCTCGAACATGAATTGGTGTTCCTTTAGAATAAATGTTTGTAGGACAAGAGTATTGTGCAAGATTTTTTATACCTCTTGGAAATGCAACCTCTTCGGGTGGAAGGTTTCTGAACTCTTTTCTTGCAGTTTCTACGAACTCCCACAATTCTTGTTCAGTTCCATTCATAACCACCTTCAAGGCGTCTGTTAGTTTTGTTCTGACCCATTGAGGTGTAGAGGATTTTGCAGTTTCAATTCCCATCATTTTGAGTTTAGGTTCTGCAAGTCTGACACCTTCGTTGTCATGAACATTTAGAATATATCTTTTCTTTGCAGTCCATATACCTCTGTCTGCAATCACCTCACGTCCCATTTGCATTTTCTGTTGGAATGCATTGGTGTATTCTGCAAGTTCTTTGAATCCTTTTGCAAGAACCTGTTCAATCATTCCTTCAGATTTGTTTAGAAAATCCACAATCTTGGTCTTGTCTGTTTCTTCGGGTAAAACTTGTTTGACCAATTTATCCATAGTGATATAGACTGAATCAGTATCCATTGCAATCACATAGTCTTCATTCTCTGTCCCAAGTGTTTTGTTTAGGAATTCATTAATAGTTTTCTCTGACCACTTGATAATCAACTGACCACTAGTAGTGATTGACTCTGCAAGGTCAATAGAAAAGAATGCAAAGTATTGATTTGCAAGAGCTCCATATGCTGAGTTAAGTGCAATCTTACGAACCTGTTGATTGTTGTATGCACGTTTGATAAGTGTATCAAGTTCTTTCTTACGTTTGGTTTCTTTACAGACTTCTCTTTCTTTCTGATAACCAATCATTTTCTTCTTCCACTCTTTTCTCTCGTCATAGAGTCGTTCCATAAGTTCGGGAAGGAAACCTTGTTTGTCTTTAGAATACATTACACCATTTGGTGTGACTGTATTTCCACATTGATAAACATAAGATAAGTCTGCTTGTTTGGTTAACATTCTATCTACATTGATATCTTGTCTGTTTCCTTTTACCATTTTCTCAGGTGAGATATTGTATTGCATAATAATATGTGGATACAGTGAGTTCAAGTCGAATGACACTACCCAGTTGTGACCTCCAACGATTGGGTCTTTGACATATGCACCAACGATTTGGTGTGTCTTATCATTACCAGTCTTTAGTCTTTGTGGTGGTGTCTGAATGTTTTGTTCTTTGAGGTGATTGTAGATTATGGTTTCCCAATACTTCACCATTCCGAAAGTGTCATTGTAATTACACTTTGCATTGTATGACATTGCACAAGTCAATTCAATCAGTCCTAGTTTCTCTTCTAGTTCTTCAACAAGGACAACGTCTTTAACATTATAGTCTAAGAACTTTCCATAGTCTTGTTTGTATAGTGTATGTAGATTACCATACTCTGAGTAATCAATCTTACCTTTACCAAGTTCTACTTGTGCAATGTTTTCTAGTTTGTATGATTCTTGATTTACAAAAGTGTGTTTACGATAGAGTTCAAGATAGTCAAGAACATTGATACCATAGAGATTGAATATCATTTGTTTCTGACCAAAACCTGAGTGGAATTCTCTTACGTCACATTGATTCCATGGTGAAAGTTTCTTGTGTTCTCCTTCACCAAGTATTCTGTCGATACGATTACAAAGATATGTGATATCGAAACTGTTTACATTCCAACCAGTAATGATATCAAAGTTTTCTGTTCTCCAGTATTTTATAAACTTGAGTAAGAGTTCTGATTCGTTTTTGCAGTTGTGATAAACTACGTCTGTTCTGTTGTGTTCCCAAGGGCCGATACCAAACACTTGTGTATCTTCACCAATAGGTTTGATTGATACTGCATTGACCTTTTCATTTGCATAGATTGGTTCGGGGAATCCGTCTTCACACTCACACTCAATATCAAGTGTTGCAATCTTTATGTGTTTCAAGTCCCACTTGATATCACCTTGAAATTTATCTGCAATGTAAGTGTAGATATATCTGTCGTATCCATGGATTTCGAATCCTTCGACACCACTGTATCTCTCTCTAAACTTTCTTGCACCACCCATAGAGTTGAGGTTCACTGCTTCTAGTGACCTTCCGTCTAAACTCTTGAATGGGGTTTCTCCTTTCTTTGAAGGAATGAAATGATTGGGTCTATATGCAACAGAAAGTTTTTGTTGTTTTCCGTTCTTATAACCCTTGACTAGAATCTTGTCCCTAGTCCTACAAACATTTGTATAGAAATCCATGTAGTTATTATACTACAATCGGGGTTATTCTGTCAATGTGATTTTATCAGTATAATCTGAGAAATGATTTATTACTACGTCTTTTATATCTTCGTAATGTGCAATTTGTTCTAGTTCCTTTTCGATTGTTTCAACGTGGTCACCATGTTCTGCAACCCCTACTGAATTTTTACATTGAACTAAAATGTTAGTTTTGTGTTTTGCAATTTGTCCGTTTGCATGTGCAACAACAGCTTGCAAAATATCATTAGTCATATCTTTCATTATTTACCTCTTTGGTTATTATTACCAGTTGCAACCTTAAAATTTGTTTCTAATTGTGGTCTTGGTTCAAAAACTGTTTGCACTAAATCTTTGTTTATAACAAAGTTATATTCTTTTGCATATGGAATCCATGGTGCAAGTTTTACTTCAAACTTTCCGTCTTGCACATCTGTAATACAAAGTTGTGCTTCTTGGATTTTGTAATTACCCCATAATGTTTTTTCTACAAACCCGATTATCACTTCTCCTGTATCGAGTCTGATACATTGAACTTTAGGCATGTTTCCACACCATTTCTTGTAGTTCTACTGACCTTCTACCTACTTGTCCAAACCAACGTGAGTCTTCCATTTCCTCACCCATTTTTAACCAGTCTTCTTGAATAACTGCTTTCCACATATTATTAAACTTACCAAATCTAGTGATACCTAAATTGAAAGTCATATTGACTAATACGTGTTGAATGTTTTCGGGTAGTGTTTGGAATCCAGCTTCTGAACCACCTTTTGTTGTATACAAGTGTATAGTTTCTTTTAAGTGTTTCTCAAAATCATGTTCGTAAACTTCGTCTACTCTCTCTTGTGAAACTGGTGTTCCTACTGGTTGTCCATATTCGGGGTCGTCTTCTTTAACTAAGTGTCCAACACCAAACGTTAAATATCCTAGTGAGTCTTCGTAAATTTCTAAAACTTCACCTTCGTGTCTTTTAATCTGTTCCTTCAGTAATTCCTTGTTCATTCTCTTTCCTCATTTGTTCCTGTAGTAATTCTACGAGTATATCACCCATAAGGTTATTTAATTCCTTATTATTTAGGAGTTCGTCTAAGTCATGATTTTCGGGAATGACAACAATATCTCTCTGAAAATTTATATTTGGTTTTCCTTCTTCGAATCCAACTTTACCATAAACATAGATAACGTCCTTCCATTCTCCTTTGAGAATTTGAATACCCGACATGTCAAGCTTATTATTGTCTACGACACAATAAACTCCCTCGTCAAATAATGGTGTTAGACTATCCAAAAAAACTCTCCAATGTATTTCTTCTATTAGGTAAGAATAAATCCTTATCCTCTTTTGAGAACCACCATACATTTTCCATGTATAATTTTTTCATGAAATCTTGCATTGCAGTTCTATCAATTCCTTCTTTGTCTGATACTTGATTCTCGTCACTATCACCTTTCACGTCTGACCATTTCTCTAAGAATGATTCAGAAGATTGAGGTCGTTGCATAATTCTCATTCCAATCTGACCTTTGAAATATGGTCTAAGTAAATCTACAACTTCGTCACACGAAGGAAACATTTTTCCCTTAACCTTTGGGTTCATTATATTTATCAATAAGTGTCCATTCTCTGATAACACTTCGAATGATTTTGAAGAAACTGGTAAAAAGAAATCATCTCTCCAAGAATCATATTCTGAAAACTTACTCCATGATTGGTCTTCTTCATGTTCTCCACCTTTGTTATATGTTTCTGTAGAGAAATAAGGTGGTGAAGTGAATGCACAATCTATTGGTGGGAACTGACCATAAGGAATATCTTCAGCACCACTTCTATAGATTATAACTCTTTTCTCACCAACTGACATAAACTTATCTTTGGTTTCTGTAATCTTTGGTGCATGACCTGTAAGAATCTTTTCATATTCTACACATTGTTGTTTATACACTTCAAAAGTGTTTGGGTTCGGGTCACAACCAATATAGATTTCTGTTCCTTTGGTTGCAAAGAATCCACATAGTCTATCTCCCCAACCACAACTGGTATCCAAAACTGTTTTTGCATCAGTCATTTCATAAAAACATTTTGCAACAACTGGTTTGAATTGTGTTGCAATGTAGGCACCCAATCTAAATGCCATTCTGTAAGTGTCTTCTTTAAGTGAACCACCTACTAACTTAACTATTTCGTTTCCGTTTACGTCTGTTGATATCTCTTTTTTGATATCATTTACACCTCTCCATATTGCACCCAATGGTGATTTAAGTTGTTGTGCAGTTGATTCTTTGAATGCATTCAATGGAGCTCTATGTCCATATGAATCACAAGCAAGTCTTAAGTGTTGCATAAAGTAATCACTTGCATCATTAAAAGTAGAAGGTGCATTGACCATTCCATGACCCCATTCTGAATATGGATATTTGTAATCGTCATACTTTTCTACAACTTCTTGTTCTAAATTTTCGTGTGGATATATAAACTTCCATACGTCATACTCTAGAAGTCTAATAAAGGTATTTCTCATTTCTTCGTGAGAAATAGGTTTGAGTGGGAATTCGGGTCTTTCTTTTTCTATGTAATCTGCAAGAACCTCACGGAACTTTTCCCTTCCGTATTCTTCTGTTAATGCATCGAAGAGTTCACCCTCAATAATGGGTAAACCCTTCTCATTTGCATTGTCTTTAAGGACTTGGTATAGTTTATCCGACAAACTCGTCCCCATCGTTCCATGCACAACCTGTTAGTCCACCTGCTTGTAAACCCTGTAAAGTTCTTAGAACTTCTGTATGGTTTCTTCCAGTGTCTAATGCATTGACTGAAGCATGTTGAATGATTCTGTTTTTGTCAAAGATAAAGGTTGCACGATAACATACACCTTCTTCTTCATTAACAATACCTAATACTGAAGATAATCCTAGTCCACAATCAGCTGCAAGTGTATGTCTGATATTACCTATCAGTTCATTATCTTGTTTCCATGCTAATTTACAGAACTCATTATCTCCACTAATTCCTATCACGTTTGCATAGTCAACTAAAGTGTCAAAACCAGCAATCTCTGTAGGACATATAAAGGTAAAGTCTTTTGGATAAAAGTAAACTACTGACCAATCATGTTTTAATGGTTGATAGTTTTCGTCTACACCGACTCTCACAAACTCGTTGTTTTCATTTATTCCTTGCAGTGAGAACGCAGGGAATTGTTGTCCAACTGTTAACATAATAAATCTCCTTTATATAAAGATACACCCATTATACTATATAACGGGTGTATACGTAAAGGGGGTTTTCTATTTAATTTTAATAGAAACTGGTTTATCCTCTTCGGGAATAATTCTTACCAGTTTGACATGTAGAATTCCGTCTACCATGTCGGCACCCTTGACTTCAACATCGTCTGCAAGTGTAAAACTTCTTTTGAAGGCTCTTGAAGCAAGTCCTTTATGGACAAAGTCTTTTGAGTCTTCATCAACTTTACCTTCGATAGTCAAGACATTTCTTTCTTTAGTGATTTCAATGTCTTTTTTACCGAACCCTGCGATTGCAAGTTCGATACAGTAATTCTCTGAATCTTCCTTTACAATGTTGTAAGGTGGGTAGTTTGTTGTTGTATGATTAGATAGACGATTAAGTTCATCAAAGTATCTATCGAATCCAATTGTGAGCGGTCTGAATTGACCAAATATATCTAAATGCGTCATATTTTTCTCCTAATTTTAGCAAGTTAATATATCCTAACCTCATTTGAGCATTAGGTGTGAGAACCGAGCTCTTTTGAAGATTATTTCTCCGAGTGATAATCCGAGCTCTTTTTAAGTTCTCTACTATATTATATAGGGTCTTTTATGGTTTTTTCAAGAGGGTTTTTATCTTTTTTTGCAATATTTTTCAGAATTATGCCAAACATTGTAATTATTTCCTACAACCATAGACATAAATCCATTTATCTGTCTTATTCCTTTTTTGGTTAGATTACCTTGTCTTAAATCATATTGTAAGGCTGGAATAAGTATTACACTCTTAGTAAAGACCATATCACTGACTGAAGGTCTTTCACCTATGAGTGGATTCATTTCTCTTACACAATCATATTTGAGTCCACGATATGTGGTGTAGACATCTGCAACTTGTAATCCTACAAAAATAGTCCAATCAATATGTGAAGGTGGTTCAACTAAGCGGAGTGTAGATAGTGACTTTCTCACTTTTTCCCTTGACGAGTATTCTATCGACTTCAGAAAATTTTCTGTTTGGACACTGTCTATATGTTTCTGATGATAACAACACGTCAACCCCATCGTAATTACGTGTTTGTCCTTCGAGTCTAGCACCCAAGTTGACTGCATCTCCAATGACGGAATAGTCAAATCTAACTTCTGACCCCATGTTTCCAACGATGCATTCGCCTGTGGAGATACCAATACCAACGTTAATAGGAGGCAGATTGAGAGGAGAAAGTTCTTCATTTAATTCCTTAGTAGCTTCTAATACTTCTATTGCACTTTTTACTGCGAGTTCAGCATGGTTTTCACAATCCAAGGGAGCATTCCAAAAACTCATGATACAATCGCCCATATATTTGTCTATGGTTCCTTTATTATTTAGGATAATCTTAGTTTGCATGTCCAAAAATCTGTTTATGAGTTCGACCAATCCTTCGGGGTCGTCATTGTTTTTATAGTGTTCACTTATGGGTGTGAATCCACATATGTCCATGAACATGAATGTCATTTCTTTTCTCTCACCACCTAGTTTCAATAATTCGGGATTCTCTGCAAGTTGGTCAACCATGTCGGGAGATAAATACTTTTGAAACTGCTTCTTAATTTGTTCTTTGAGTTGATAAGTTTTATAATATTTGTTGAAGGAAGCATGTCCAAAAACTATTATGGAGGCCATCGATGAGTAGAAAATATCGAAAAGAACGAAACTTGAAGTCCACAAATAGAAACCCAAACCCACCTGAAATCCAACGATACCTAGACTCACTATCCCCGAGAAAATTGTGGGAAGTGTGTAGACCGATACCATTATTCCTAAAAGGACTGTCAATAGAAGAACGACTTCTAAGAATTCAAGATAGTAGGATTGTTGTATTTGAACTCCTGTGGCGACGGAGTGGAGGATTGCACCTTGAACTTCGTGAGGATACTTTACACCCACTGGGGTTGAAACTGGATTATTCAGACCTTCAGCCGTCAGACCCCAAATTAGAATCTTGTTCTCTAGGTTAGAGTTTGGTAAATCTTTTGCAGACACCCTCTCGAAGTCATTCCAATATCCTATAAGGATATCTGCAGTTGGAGTGGTTTCGATTGGGGGTTGTCTTCCAATACGAATCCATTCGATTCCAACTTCGGGTGTCACACGAGTTTGATAATTAGGTTGGTCATACATTGCACGTAAAACTTCTAGTGCAACTGAGGGATACACTACACCATTTGCAGAAACAATTAATGGTGCAGAACGAACTGTCCCGTCAAAGTTTGCAGTTCCACTGATTGGTGGTGTAGTAATTGTCACACCTGAACCATATGAATTTTGTTCTAGTATTGGAATCGGTGAAGAAATTCCTGAGAAACTCCATATATGGTCGTCTATATTTCCTCCACCGAAAACACTAGTTCTTACAAAAGGTGCAGAACCAGTATCTTTTTGAACTGTTGGTGCAGAAGATAGAATTGATAATCGGTTAACTAAACCTTCTGCAAATGCTTCGTCACCCTGAAATCTATCAGGTTCTTTAAAGAGTTGAGTGAAAACATGTGTATTAGTGTATGAAGTGTCTAACATTAAATCCCTGTAAATAGACCTTGGCCAAGGATACTGACCATACACTTCAAGTGAAGGTTCGTCTATATCTACTAAGACAATATTATCTACCTGAACTACTTCCTGAGATTGGTGTAGATAATCAAAATAAGACCATGATATATTTTCTATGAAATAGGGATTCCATATCTTAAGACCGAATAATAACCCTATGGTTATTACAACTGTTTTCCACGAATACATTAATTACCTTGAGTGACGTTTACAGTGCAACCCCCAACTGTATGACAAGTTTGAGTTAGTGTATATGTTTGTGCTGTGCTTCCTGTTTGTGTTAAAGTTAAATCTGTTCCGTATGTTCCACCTAGTGTTATTGTTGCAGTGTGAGCTCCAGTCTTTTTCTGAACTACACTAACTTCATTGTAATCATTATTGATTGTTCCTGTAAGTGTCTTATCTCCATTCTGTAATTGTTTTGAAAAGACATCATTATAATCACCATAAATGTTCCAAATCATTCTATGTTCGATAGTATCATTATCTTGTTTCTGACTTCCTTTAAAATCATTGTAGTCACCATGTATATCTAATCTTACATAGTTTCCACCAGGCTCGTTTCCGTCCCAACTCCACGTTGGAGATAGTGAATTATTTAATTCATATCCTTGACCAAAGACAATTTGGTTATGATTACCCCATACATGTAAACCAAAATCATTATCATTACAACTTGAAGCAGAACATCTTTGTCTAACTTCTATTTCATTATTATATCCGTCTACATCACCACCCCATGCTTTACCTGAACCCCATGTATCCGTATAACCAAAATACATATTGTTTCCTTTTTGTATGAGGTCTATTGTATTGTTTTGGTGGTCAAAAGAAAAATTTACGAGGTTGTTATAACCTATTTGGTCAATTGATAAATCTGCATTGTCACCACCATTGACTTGTTCTACATGAACGTGATTATCGTCTGCATAGGAAAACATAGGGATTATAGAAATCCCTATGATAAGAAATATTTTCTTTAAAATATCCATTGTAATATTAATACTGTTAATATACCTTTGCACCATGCAAACCACATGGCTTGATATTGAGAAATTCCAAACTGGTCTATCCACCAATCTGTTCTTCTCTCATGCCACTTAAAGACTTTTAGTAAAATATCCATAAGTTGCCTCCTATGTATTATTTAGTTAGATTGGTTGATAAAGATACGTATACTTGGGTCACCATTTCCGAACTCAATAATACCTTGATAACCTTCGACATTTGTTTCAATAAATCCACTTCCACCTTGTGTCACTATAATTTCGATTACACCATTCACATTTCTGTAAAGATATAAATCTCCGTCTTGTATGAACACGTTATATTGTGAATCTTTGTTAAATCCTAATACGGCACCTTGTAAACTAATGTCACCAGTTCCACCTGACTTTTGTGCATCTCCTAATTTTGCAGTTGTTAATTCTAATTCTTCTACTACGTCTAGTAAGTCACGAAGGAAATCTACGTCTAATAGGTCTATATCTAATTCACTAAAATCTTCTTCAAGTGTATCCTCAAGTGCATCTGCTTCTAACTCATTAAATTCTAAGAAGTCTACGTCTAGTATTCCTTGGTCTTGATTTTGGTCGTCCCGTGCTTCTTCTTCTATTTGTTCTCTGACCTCTGTTGGTGGATTGACAATAAACATATTATCAATCATTGAAGTTGTTAAGTTTTGTATAACTACTGAACCTGTTGGTGGTTGGTCAACACTTGATACCATTGTTGCTTGATATGCCTTATTCAGTATAGTTTCACCTCCGTCATTATAAACTCTAATCTCACCTGAAGGTGTAATTCCGTCTTCGTCAGGCAAAAGTATAACGAGTGTTCTTCCTAGCTCGTCAACTGTAGTTGTGAAATCTGTTCCGTTAATTGCAATTTGTGCTGTTGGTGTTGATATGTCTATATTTGCTTTCTTTATTTTTTTACCTGTTCCTGAAGCAAATCGTGCCGTCCCTTGAACCATTCTCATAGCCATTTTTGATTTGGACGGATTAGGGTCGTAATACACTTCGTCAATGTATACGATAGTGTGTTCAATTAAATCAAGTTCTTCTTCGTCTAAGAACTCAATCTTCATTCTTCCGTTGACTGTTTCTGCAACGTCATAAAGTTCAATATCATAACCCACTTCGGGTGATACGAAATCTGTATTTTGACGTGTAATTTTTCCGAGTCCGACTGACTCTACAATATCACCAATGGGGTCACTATGTATGACCCCACTGATAAACATGAGATTAATTACTATCGCTAGATGAATCTTTTTGATTAATTTGAATTGTTGCATTATCACTTGTAATATCCAGTGTGATTAGTGCATTAGGTGAAGCACAACTGTTTCCAGCTCCACTTACACATGTTCCACTAATTTGTGTAATATCTACATCAGCACTATCTCCGTCTAGGTCAACAACCAAAGATTGTTCTCCGTCTGACTGAAGTGTATTAATGTTATTACTTGAACCCGTGACTTCAAAGTCCCAAGTTAAGTCATCACTTTCCCAATCAATATCAAAAACATTCGAACTACCGATTAGTATTAAGTCTGAATTAAGTCTTTCTGCACTATAAACACTACCTTGGTCTAAGTCAAAAGTATTACTACTTCCTGTCACATCAAAGTTAATGTCCGATGAATCTGCACTTCCTACATCTCCGATTAACCAGTCTATACTATTGGAATCACCAGTAAAGTCTAGTTTATACACTGAACTATCTGCTTCAACAGAACCGAACAGTTTATTTGAATTTCCTATAAAATCCAAATCAAAGTCCAAAGTTGCACCAGTAATAGTCATAGCACCTGAAGCAGAAGCATCAGAACCTATCTTATTACCGAAACCTATTTGGTCTATATACAAGTCTAAAGTATCACCTGTTTGGGTAATCTTAATCTCGTTGTCATCAGCGGATTGTGCGAAAAGAATTGGTGTCGACATTATTGCAATTAAGCAAAAACTAATAAGTTTATTCATTTTCGTTTTCCTCTGTATTTAAATCATGGAGGTCGTTAGTCCCATCATTCTGATGAGGGTGACGATGTCCATCTGTTATTTTCCAAAAACCTCTATCGTGTCCTTGGTAAACTAATTCCAGCACTGCAGCTTCTATAGCAGTTCTCACTGCATAAGTCACTGATTCATTATTTCCCACTCCGTCTTCAATCTCTACTAGTTGGGTTCCTTGTTCTACAAACTTAAACAAGTCTGCACCACCACCAACGGATAGTATTGATTTCCGAGTTTGCACATTAAGTAATACCTCTCCAGTGAGAACACTAACTGCTCTCATTGAAATGGTCACAACATCTTGACGATATTGTTGACTATATCCTAAGCCGAGGGTTCTTGCGCCTGAACCTCCAGTTTGAATATTAGTATCATATCCTACTATTCCACCTTCAATTATAATTCCAGCAAATAGTAAGGGTTGGACACCTTTTGCCTCAGTGTCCGTTGCTTTCGCAAAATCTTGTCTTGCAGAACGAATAATCTGTCTTTCTCTAACTAACGCATCGATTCCATTTCTTTCTACAACTCTAAACCATGTTCCACCACCAGCAGTCTTAAGTGCATCGATAACCATTTCGACACCACCTTGGGTGACTGCAGTAGAGAAATCTGCAATACCTTCCCTTGCTTTTCTCTGACCAGTTTTATCATTGAAGTTATACACTGCAACAATAGGTCTTTCTTCGGCAGGGGGAAGATTTAAAAGTTCTACGTATGAAGGTAATTTAACAACTTCGGGAAACTCTACACAAATATAATCTCTTGTGACTGGTTTCTTTATTCCAGTTGCCATATCCTTTCGGACACCTTGTTCCCAGTTTCTACAATCTTGGGGTGTTTCCGTGAACTTTGGGACGGATGCACAACCACTTATTAGAAGGGTTAGTGCAAGTAAATACTTAACCATCTCCACCACCAGTTCCCGTATCAGGGTCTTGTCCAAAGTTTCCTGTTCCGACTGGAATTTCTATAACTGTTGTTGTTCCATTCGTATCAACAATAGTCATCTTTATAAAATCAGTTCCGTCTTCACCTGTTATAACTTCCCATGTTATAACACTTCCCTCAAGTGTAAATGAACCAAAGTTTGATGCATTATCATTACTAAACATTGATTCAACTAATTGTTTAGATAGCTGTGCATAGATTCTGCTTTCTAGGTTCCTAATAAATTTTGCAAGTGTAGTGTTCTCTGCTTCTCTTTCAGCAGCTTTCCTTGCAGACTCTAATGCGTCTTCTATTGCTTTCTTACGGCTGGACTCTTGGTTCTCAATTGTAAGATAATGAGCACCCGTTCCAACGCCTGAGAATGAGGGGTTTTTAAACTTATGAACTATCTCCGTTCCGTGAACTTGGAATGATAGTAAAATTGAAATTGGTAAAATAAATTTAATCATTATTATGGTCTGCCGAAATCTTTTTCTTTTCATTCTCACGATATTCTAGAACTACGTCAACCTTTTCTTTAAGACGTATTAAGTCTTGGTCTAGCATTCTAGTTTGGTCAATTACTCGGATTAATGCAAAATGCATTTTTTCAATTTCGGGGTCTATCTTTTCACCAATAAACCACCATACATAATATACGAAATATCCTAGTCCAATCATCATTACAACTGGGAATCCGTAATCGGTTATTAGTTCGACAATAAAGGGGACTTCGGCTTCCATGTTAATCCCTTCTTACATCAAGTTTCCCGTCCTCTATAAAGTTCTCTGCTCTTGCAACTCTCTCTATATCAGGTCTTAACTCTAATGCACTTGACACTAGCATATCAATCTTTACCATTTCGTTAGACATTGTTCTTGCACGATTCTCTAACGATTCACAAAACATTGTAAGTGTCTTAATATTATCAACTATCCCTTCGAAGATTTGTTTGATAACTAAAAATATAAAGAATCCCATTATCAATGCCATTGCAATGGGAACTCCAACGTCACCTATCAAATTAAATACTTCTTCCATACCTTCTATTTATAATAAAAAGGGGGACACTGTCCCCCTAAAATGACTTTTTGTCAACTAATTAAAGTTGGTCACGAATTTCTGAAATAACTGCAGCTTTAGCACCACTCTTCTTGACTTTCAGATTTTTCTTTTCTGCAAGTTCAATCAATTGGTTCTTAGTTAACTTCTTTAATTCTGCAACACTTGGTTTTTTTGGTTTTGGTTTTGCAACTGGTGCTTGAACCTTTACCTTTTTATCTTTTTTGTTGTTTGAAACAAAGTAAGCAACTACTAGAACTACAACTATAATTCCGATAATTTCCATAATTTATTACCTCTAATTTATTTATCTAACAAAGGGTTTTTGTCTTTTGCTTTACCTATCGCTAGTGCAAGGACTTCTAACCATTTATACACTTTAGCCCAAAGTTTATCATCTGCTGGTGTTGGTGTTAAAGCAACAATCACACTACAGATTGATATTACCACTGGAATTACCATAAGTAAATTCCAAATCCCCATAATGAAATCTATGATAGCTGAGAACATAGTTCCTCCTGTTATATTTATAATCCCTATATTTAGGTATTATTTGACCCAATTGAGTATTTTGTTGTCAATTTCCACTCGTTTTTTTCTCTAAATGGAATGATTTTTATCTGACTTAAGGGTGCTTTGGGTTCAGATACTTGGTGCGCATGAACTACTGAAACTAGGTTCCATTGTTCTAAAAGTGACACTATAGTGTTCCTTCTTGCAATATCTGATTCGTCTAAGTTAGAAGGTTTCCCGTCTAACAAGAATAATTCTTTGAAATGTGTTATATAATACTTACCACGTTTGTGAAGTATGTGACATGATTGAAATAATTCCTTATCTTTACGAGAAGCTACACCAATACGTGAGAGTGTTTCTCTTATCTTTAAGAAATCTTCTTTTTCGGGGAATGTGACCTCTACTAGGTCTTTGACTATATTATCTTGGTCATCTATCATCTTTACCACCAGTTTTCATTCTGTTTTTCAATTCACGATATTGTTTATCAGATAGTAGGTTGACATACTCTTTTGCCTCTCTCGTTGATATCTGATAATACTCTTTTAAAGTATCGAGTTTTTTACTAACATAAGGTTTACTCCATTTGGAAAACCTTTGTCTTTTCCTAAGAGTATTTAGGAAAAAGAGGTATTGAAGACGATTGTCAGCACCATGTCTGACGTTCATCTCGTTAGTAAGAAAAACAGAATCTTGGTGATAAGATAATGCTTTATTAGTTAAGAATGGTTGATATGCTTTTTCTTCAACCTCATCAACCATGAGGTTTTTTTTGTCGTAAGAAACCGACTTTACAAAATCGAATGGATTTCGTTTACTCATTAATTTTGTCTAAGATACTCGTAAACAAGTTCTTCACCTTTGAGTTCTTCTCCAAAGTAAAGTGTATACCCGTCACTGGTTTCTCTTTTAATGAGTCCACTGAAGTATTGTGTATCCATTACGGATTTCCCGTCTTCAGTATCTTGTGGTCTTGTATCATACCACATTGAATTAAGTGAATGTGCATGAACTGATTTAATACCTTTTGCCCACTCTTCAGCTGCTAGTAAGTCCCTTTGATATTGAACTCTCTCATCATATTGTGTCATGTTATTTTATCCAATAAATTTAAATCTTGATTTTCGTCAAGAAGTGTCACTTCAAAAGTGGGTTCACCTACAGTTCCACCATATTCAACTGAATATGGGATTGATACACCTTTACTTGAAGCTATGTCCACCTTCTCAGTAAATGTTTCGTAATCTTCTTTACTTAATAATGCTCTCATGTATTATCTCCGTCATTATATTTAACTTTTGATTTGTCAAACAATCTATCTGCTTGTCTTTGAAAAGACTTTTCGATTTGTCTGTCAAACCACCTAAAAAACCATTGTCTAAGTTTACCCATTTTTAAATTTACACTCCGACATAATTTCTGTTAGACATGCAACGAAATTGATTTCTGAATCCATTGCAAAGGCAGACTTGTATTGATAGTCTGCAATAAACAAAACTGCAGCTGGAACACTAGAAGGTTCTAGTCTTTGTTCCAATGCATTGAAAACTTTTCTATATAGTGTATCAAAGTCATTATCACTATTCTGACCAACCCACTTTCTCATTCCTTTCCAGTTCTTGTCTGCAATCATATCAATGAGAGGTGTAAGTTTTTCTTCGGCTAGTGTTGCAATAAGACCAGTGTCAATAACACCACCAACACCATATCTTTGGACTTCGTTGATACACCTTCTGAAATCGGGGAAGAACTTTAGAATAAGTTCGACCAAAACCTTTTCGTCATATTTGATATCTTCCAAATCACAAATCTCTTTGAGTCTTGTGAGGAAAACACCAGCAAGTGTTTGTTTGTCTTTTGGTGTTAGTTTAAAATCTATTACAGTTGTTCTTGAATGTAGTGGTTTGATTATTCTATTCTTGTAATTACAAGTGAATATGAATCTACAGTTAGAAGAGAACTCTTCAATAAAGTTTCTCAACGCAGGTTGAACTGAGTCTGCAGAAATATAATCTGCTTCGTCCAGTATCACAACCTTTGCACCACCACTTAGGGATACTGTAGATGCAAAGTTTTTGATTTTGGTTCTTAGTGTGTCAATCAATCTACCTTCATCAGAACCATTGATAACGATAAAGTCGGCACCCATTTCATTACATAATGCTTTTGCAACTGTAGTTTTACCTACACCAGCAGAACCACATAACATAAGATTAGGTATCTCACCTTGATTGACGAATTCTTTGAAAGTGTCTTTAAGACTCTGAGGTAGTATCGTGTCCTCAATTGTTTGAGGACGATACTTTTCTACGAATAAAAATTCACTCATGGTTGCAGAATCCCCTCCGAAACTACAGTGTAATCCACCCTTGAAGATTGATGAGAAGGACTACTCCCGTATGCATTGTAAAAGGCTGGCACAATACTTACACTAATATATAGGTTAAACATTGTATTTAGAATCAGGCTCCAATGCAATAAAATACTCCAAGTCAATATCTTTGTTCTTGAAGTGTGAAATACCTTTAGACGAAACTAAGACTTCATAGTTTCCATCTAACACTTTAAGGTTCTCAATCTTAAAGTTCATAGTGTATGAAACACCATTTCCTTCACCCACGATTCTTGAGAATGTGTTTGAAGTTGTATTCTTCTTATCTGTCACTTCCAATTTGATTACAGTTCCGTCTGAACTTAGAACCAAATCACCAACACCTAACACACTAGCTGCTTTCTGCAACTCATTCAATAGTGTAGATGAGATATCAATACCGATTTCTGCATCAGGCATTGTTATCATTTTCTCGGGTGCAGTCACCATACCTTCACTTGCATAGAAATAAGCAAGACTGGAATTGTTGTCTGCAACTGTTAGACTTGCATCACCGAATTGAAAATCGGGGTCTTCCAATAAAGACGTTGCACCCAAAAACTCGGGTAAGTTGTAGATAGAAAAATCCGTTGGGAATGATTCTTCTACAGTTGCAACTGCAAGAATATTTTTCATATTTGAGATTGTCTGAAGTGTGTTTCCTTGACCAACCTTTATACCTTGGTTGATTGTTGAAAAGTTCTTCAACACATCTCTCGTTTCATTACTAATTTTCATCACTTTTTAGCCTCCTTTTCTGCCTTATCGTGAACATGAAGCATGAATAGACCATAATGTAAAACCTTCAAAAGGTCTGCTCTATTCCTACCATCTTTTTTTCCGTATCTTTGTGCATATTTCATTATGTTTCCGATACAAAATCCTTCCCCATGTCCACTGTCAATAATGAATTCAGTGGACTGGTATTTGTTTAAACTATAGTGTTTGTCGTAAGTTGAATCAATATACGAGGAGAACTCTTTAATGAGTTCACCCTCGTTATATTTGTAGTCAATCTTCTTGTTTTTTCCAAACATACTAGTCATTATACTCTGAGGTTTCAGTTTCGTCAACTGGGTTTTCAGCATTTAAATCGACACCTGCGTCAATCTTAGTGTAAAGGTCGAGGATACTATTTCTAGTTTCTTCGTCAAACCTTGAAATACACATTTGGATTGACTTCAGTTTGTCACCAAACATTCTGTATGCATTCACAATGTGAACCAGTCTTCTAGTAGTGACAACGTCATCAATCGCACCTTCGTAGAAGGTTTTTCTGATTATGTCTGCCCAATCTACTAGTTTGGTCACGAACTCTTCGTCAACTTCTCCAGTCAACTCCATTTCTTTTGAAAGAATTTTTCTCTCAGTAGTCACTGGAGGATATTCTTGTTGCATTGTGATTGCAAACCTTTCCAACATAGCTTCGTTCATGATTTGAGTTCCAATGAACTTTCCATCTTCAGAACCTTGTCCTTTAGTGTTTGCAGTTGCAAGAATTGTGAAACCTTGTTTTGGAGTCACCCACTCACCAGTTTTCTTGATTAGGTATCCTTTACCTTCAAGAACTGATTGTAGACACATAAGTTTGTTAGAACCTAAGTCAACTTCGTCTAAGAGAAGGACAGCACCTTTTCTCATAGCTTTGATAACAGGGCCTTCTCTGAAGACTACATTACCATTGACTAGAGTATGACCACCCATTAGGTCGTCTTCATCAGTTTCAATAGTAATATTAACTCTGAAAAGTTCTCTCTTCAATTGAGCACAAGTTTGTTCAATCATTAATGTTTTACCATTACCACTCAATCCAGTAATGAATACTGGGAAGAAGATTTTAGACTTGATTATGTTCTTGACATCTTTGAAGTGTCCAAAAGGAACATAATTAGACATTTTCTCGGGAATGATTTTTACATTGTCATTCAGATTAACAGACTCAGTCGCAGCGGCAACTGGCATGTTTTGTGGAGCAACTGGTGGTGCAATAGAAACCACTTGAGGTGCAACTGGAGGAACAACTGCATTTTCAGAATATCCACCATTGTATCCACTGAGAACTTGGGTTAAATTAAATACCCCATTATCTCTAAAATTGTATCTAGAAGACTTGACCCAATATGGGAATGAACCCACTGTTTCAATTTCTTCCTTCGTAAAAACCGATTGTTCGGGAAACGTCTTAGACAATGCGTCCAAGAATTCCTTCCTATCGGGTGTGAAGTGAAATGGTTTCCCACATATGTCTATCGACTCACTTCTGTCATAACTTCTTTTATCCATATTTTCTCCTTTTAAAAGTTGTTAAATTTCTCATCAGTTATTATTATATAAAAAAGTGAGGGTCATTGTCAACCCCATTACTTAATATTTTCAAACCTAGTTCCCATTTTAGCTTGTTGTTTCTCATTCAACTCACCACCATTATTGACCCATATTCTAAATGCAAAACATTCTTTTTCTTCAGTCTTACATTCATTGAACATAGGACAATCATATCTGACGCAAGGTGAAGGCCCCACGTCCATAACTGCATCTGCAAATTTACTATAATCATTTACACTTGAAATATAGTAAGCAGGGTCTACTTGATATGTCTTCATTATGCTATCTCCTTAATAAATTCATTAGTTAAAAATCTTGAAGTTGTTTTAGACTTTTGATTTCTTTTGAAAGCAGCTAAAACTCTAACTTTTTTCGCATCGATAAACTCATCGTCTAACTCATCAGTTCCTTCAGTTCCGATTGCACTAGCAGCGGTAATGAAGAGTTTGTTGTATCCATGACACTTCACAACCATACCAGTTTTTCTACACTCCAACCACTCAGATTTGTAATCTCTGTAGTAGTCATTTTCATTTTTCACTTCACTGTAGATTTGAACAAAGTCTTGTTTCTTACCAACAACGAAGTATCCAGTGACAATCACACCAGTTTCTTGTGCAATCCAGTCAAGGATATTCTGAGTTCTTTTGAAGTCACCACCTCTGTAGTATCTTCCTTGAGAAATAGGATAGACTCTTCTTGAATAAGGGTCAATGATTTCTATATGTCTTTCAAAGTCCCAAGAATCTTCACCATTCAATTGTTCTTTTTCTTGTTCTCTCATACCTTCGTCTGAAGATAAGATACTTGAACCATGAGAATACCCATCAGTGATAACTGTTAGAATTGATTTCTCAATACCATAGTCTTTTCTGAAATCTCTTAGAAGTGTTCTCATTGCAAATAGTGTATGGTCAAGAGGTGTTCCACCAAGATTGAATCTATGTGGAATTGAATGACTTGGTAGGTAAATGTAATACCCGTCATAGTTTTGCACATAGTGTGTTCCTTCGAACCAGTCATTCCAAATCTCTAAAGACTTCTCAAATTTTCTTCCATAACCACTTAGTCTATCTGCAAAGTAGTCATTCCAAATCTGAGAAACATACATGAACATTTCTTTGTATTCTCTATTGTTTTGTTTGTCTGAGAATAGTTCAAGTAATTGTCCGTCTTCTCTAGTCCAGTCTTCGTCTTGTCTATTGTAAACGTCTGAGAAGAGATACACTCTATGAGGAATGTTTGCTTTTCTACAGAACATTGTTAGGATAAGTGCTTGTTCTAGAAGGTCAAGAACTTCTCTTGAAATAGAACCACTCCAGTCAATCAATACGTTAACACCATGGTTCTCACCTTCAGGCAAGTAAGTCACTCTTTTGAAAATGTCGTCAACAATCTGATACTTTGCAAGTCTATTCATATCAAGTTTACCAGTTTTACCACTGAATGCATGAACAGCTCTTTTTGCAGATTGTTTCATTTCGAATTCCTTCACCATATGATTCACAATCTTTTTGTTTTTTGCATCTAGTTTGTTCATAGTGTGAAGTGCAACTTCTTTGTTTTTTTCTTTTCCGTCAACAAAGAATGAACCTCTCATATCTTTTAGTAAATCTTTGTAAGACACTTTGACACTTCTCATCATGTCATTTTCTTTGTTGAACTTTTTACCTAGGTCAACACTGAGTTTGAGAATGTTTTCATCTGAGTATAATTTACCTTCGTTGTTATGTGCATTTTGTTCTGTAATAGATTCCCTTGCACCATCTTCATCATCATACTCACCACTGGAAGCATCTTTACCACCAGTCATTTTTCTTTGTGATTTACCTTCGTCTTCAGTTTCGTCTTCAGACTCTTCTTCACCTTCTTCTTTTTCTTCACCACCTTCAGACTCTTCTGAATCTAGTTCGGGAAGGTTGTCTTCGTCTTCGTAATCTTCGTCTGAATCACCGAAGTCATTGTTGAACTCTTCTGACTCTTCTTCTTCGTCACCTTCTTCTTCGTCACCAATGTCAAACATTTGAGGAACCATTTTTTCGTCTTCCTCAGTTCTTGTTTCGTTTTCTTTTGACCACTCGTAGATTGCAGTTGCACACTCTTCAACCTCTTCCCAAGTCTGACATTTGTTAGACCAGTCAAGGAAGAATTGTTCTTCTTTAGTAAGTGTGATATTAACCCTTGAACCACATTTTGTGATAAGGTTGATTTTGTCAATCAATGAAAGTTCTTGTAGATTTCTATCTTTGATTCCAAAGAAATCCATATCCATTAATTCGTTGTAAGCTTTGTAGAATGATTTTCTAAGACCTTGATATTTGTTCTTAATCATTTTCTCAATCCTAACGTCTTCAACAACATTAAGATATCCTTTAAGTGTTCTGTTTTTTGTCACTGCAGAGTGAACACCTTCGTATGGTGTATTCAGTGCATGAGATACTTCATGACCCATAAACAAGTCATAAAGTTCGGGTGATATTTCGTCTTTAAGAATAGGACAACAAAGTATTCTATTCTCTAAATCGAAGTATGCAGTTGGAACCTTCTTATGAACTATAGTAAGGTTTTCCGTAGCCATTAACTTGGCAAGTGAGTCTTTTTGATTTCTAATTTGATTTGTCATAATATAAGTATACTAAAAAGTGAAGGTCATTGTCAACCCCTAGATTATCCGCAGGGGCCTCCCATGTCCACCACATCGTCCCACATTTGAGATACTAAGATACTTCTTGCATAGTCTATGATATTAGCACCATGCACGTCATCTCCAGTGAATTTAGATACTTTATATACGTTTACTATATTGAGTGCAGAAACCACATCAATATCGGACATAGAATCCACGTCTTGCACGATTCCGTCCATTATTTGGTCATTATAGATATTTGACATATTTACTCCTTTTTTTTCTACTATACTAGTATACTAAAAAGTGAGGGTCATTGTCAAATTTTTTTTATGGATTAACTTGTCTTATTTTGTAATGGTCAAAAGAGAAGTCTTTTGTTCTATCGTCTGTAAGGATATTTTCTCTATTGTTTGAAAACCACATTGCAATTGTAAATCTAGAACCTCTACGAACTGGATAGACTCCATGTTTTAGTTCTAAACCTTTGAATATGATTCCTTCATTTGCAACTGGTTCAATAACAGTTCCAGTCGGCCCCATCTCGGGAAAATAGGTTTCACCACCTCTAAATGATTCATGACCATTTAAATAAAGAATAACAGTCCATTCTCTACTAGGTGATTCTTCTATTACTTCGTTTTCTATTTCGACTGTAGAATAAGTGTCTAAGTGTGGTTCTTGAACACCACCGATTTCCCATTCATTGACTGCAGCCATTTCGGGATATACTCTAGTTCCCACTGCATGATATATTTCACTGGTCACGTCATGACCAACTCTGTTGAAAATATCTCTTACCCAGTTCGTGTGTATATGAATGAGGTCAATTCCTCGATAGTCCGAACCATCTCCGATTTGTCTAAGATGCTTGTGATTCTTGAACCACTGTATCAGACTCTTCGATTCCTTCTCCGTTATCAGGTTCGGAAGTCTGATTAGATTCACGTTCTGCGATTGCTCTTGCATAGGCCATTCTTTGTTCATATTCAATTCTTTTTCTCCTCTCTTTAGGACGAACTTTCATTGCACGTTCTAATTTGAGTCTAGATGCACGTTGTAAGAATAGGATACCATTCAAGTGGTCACACTCATGTTGAACACACCTTGCACCTAAACCATTTAGATAAAGTGTATGTTCTTCACCTTCTGCATCTTGATATTTAAATTCTATCTCTTTTGACCTTTTTATCATTAAGTAAAGGTCGGGGAAAGATAGACAACCCTCTTTCATTAAATCTGTTTCTTGTGATACTTTAGTTATTTCGGGATTAAAGAATGCAACGATTCCTTTATCTGCAGTTCTCATAACAAAAACTCTGTAGTTTAATCCAACTTGGTTTGCAGATAATCCAATACCACCAAATTGTTCCATTGCAGTTGCAAGGTTCTTTTCAATTTCTTTTGGGTCTTCGGGTGGATTCTCGAAGTCGAATTCAGGTGGTGGTGTTCGTAAGACTCTTGAAGCCTCGTCTATCAATTCTAACATATTATACTAACGGGTAAACCCCTCCTCCTTTGACTTGCACATTTGATATTTCGAATCCAAAGAAATACAATATTGCATTCCATATTCTTTGACCTTGTTTCTTAATCCAGTTGAATGCACTTTGTATTCTCTTAGTTATTTCTCCAAGAATCTTTTTAGCTGCTCTTGCAACTTTTGAAGAAAAGTCTTTTGACATTTTTATAAGTTTATTTATCAACTGAGATTCAGTGAGATTTTCAACCTCTTCTGTTAAAAATAGATTCGAATTACCACACTCGTTATATACAATGTCTGAGAGGGTGTCCATGTTTAGTTTTTGTTTTGCTTTCTTACTTCTTAAAGATAAGTATGGTGAACTTTTACCACTTGATTTGAATGATACATAAAAATCATTACCACTAGCAAGTGCTCCACCATGTTTTATTGGGTCTGTTAATTTCTGAACATGAGATAGACCACCACCTTCATAGAAGGTTGCAATCATTGTAGCAGTCGGCCAAGTATCTTTACCAAACTTTGCATGACCTGTCGCTGCTTCATAACAAAATAGTTTTTTCAGTTCGTCATTATTGTTGAAAGTTTTTTCAATTCTTTCATTTAATTCTTTTGCAAAGTTATGACCAATATCTAATTCTGCAAGTTTCTCTTGTTCTTCTCTTGATATATCGTCTTTACCTTTTAGTTGTTCTAAATCACCTACAGCACCTTTATGAGATAACTTAATCATTTTATCTTCTAGTTCTTTGACTAACTTTTGTGCTTCTTTTTGACCACTGGAAGAATTTCCATATGCTCTCATTGCAGCTTCTACTGTAGATATTGCTTCTGATTTACCAGCAGACATTAACTGAGAACCACCCGATTTTTTAAGTGATACTCTAATCTTACCACTCTTATCCATAAGGTCGGTTTTAGGTGTAGTGTTTGTTCCTTTCCATTCTTTAGTAAGTCCACCCACTTTCATAGAACCAGTTTGTTTGAGTTCTGTTATACCTAATTTGTTTTTGAAATCTATCGCAGTTTTCATTGCAGACTCTTCCCAATCAGTCCAATACTTATCGAATCTCTGCCACTCGGGTGAGTTGTAGTCGATACCTTTTCCTAATTTTTGAAGACCTACTGCAATACCAGCTTCCCAATCTTCACCAGTTGGATTTTTTTGATTTACGGGTGAGAAACCATTACCACCTTTCAGAACATTTCCTAATGTAGTTCCAAACACTTGTTTGAAGTTCTTAGGTGTCCATAGTGTTAAATCTTTTTCGTCACCTGCTCTTGCAAGTTCACTAGACAATTCATTCCAAAGGTCTTTATCTCTTATCTTTAATTCATTCCCGTCTTTATCCAGTAATACTCCGTCTTCTGCTTTGTTAATGAATCCTTGTCTATTTTGTCTTTTAAATAAATCACCTTTAGACATTTTAGACCCTTCAGATATAACTTTAGGTAAGTCTAATTTGACCCCTTCGTATGTTGGATTAGTAAATTGTGAGAATGATTTCATATTACTATTTATATTATTCTGCAATTCTTGAGAAGTTTTTGTATTTCTCAAACCTAATAACGTCATTAAATTTATCATATAATGTTTCTCCTTTATGAGATATGATAAATGCATTTGTCTTTTCCGTCAAGGTGTTTAGTAATTTTAAGAAATCGTCTGTTCCTTGTGAGTCTAATGAAGAATCGAAAACTTCGTCTAATATCAATAAGTTAGTATTCACTGAGTTCTTCATTCTTGCAACTGCTCTCCATGTAAATAGAAGTGCAAGGTCGATTCTCATTTTCTCTCCTTGTGAGAAGTTATCATATTTGAATACGTCCCTAAATCTAGACTTGATTGTTTCTTCAAACTTTTCATTCAGTTCAAAACCTACATAGAATTCTAATTGTGCAAGATACTTGTTTATGAGTTTGTTCATGATTGGAACATACTGTTTGATAATCTTTTGTCTTACACCTTGGTCACGTAATAACACTTGTGCAATTTCATAATAGTGTCCATTCTCTGTAAGTGTTTCTTTCTTTGCATGTAGAATATCTAGTTTTTCTTCACTATCATTGATTCGTTCTGAAACATCACCATTACCATTTCCTTCTGCTTTTAGTTCTGCAATTTCTTTCTGAATCTTTTGAACAAACTTTTGGTTTGATACAACTTCTGTTTGTAGAATACCAATCTCTTTTTGAATCTGAGTTATCTCGTCTTGGATTCCATTGATTTCTTGGATTCTGTCATTGAGTTCCTCAGTTTGGAGTTCGAGTTTTGACACCGCCTCCTTGATTTCTGCAATCTTAACCTCTTTTTCCTTAATGTGTTTCTTCTTGTGTTCACTATCTAAACCCTGTTTGCATGTGGGACAATCGTCATTGTTCTCGTAGAATTCAATATCTTTAACTGCTTTTCTTCGAGCGTCCTCGAGTCTAGCCTCCATGTCGACTGTTTGTTTGAGTCTATCTTCTTTAGTATCTTTATCTGAGATGGTGGATTTTTTCTCCACCACATTTTCCGTCTTTTCATCTATTTCTCCCAAAAGGTTATTAATATTCTCTTGAGTTTCATTAACAGTATTCTCATATTTTGATATTTTTGCATCTCTATTTTCACGAAGTGCATTAAGTTGTTCATTCAATCCATTAATTCTTTCTTCAAGAAGTTCGATTTCATGATTATTCTCTCTAACCTCAACAGTATGGTTAGAAATCTTTTTCTTTAGGATATCTCCCATTGTAGAAAAGATTGATATATCCAAAAGGTCTTCTACAAGTTTACGTCTTTCAACTGCTCTTAATTGCATGAAAGGTGTAAAGTTTGCTGACCCTAGGATTGCAACTTGAGTAAAGGAACGATAACTCATTTTGAGTATGTTCTTTTCTAAGTGTTCTTGATAATCTCTGACTGTTGCATCTTGATTGACCAACACGTCATTGACATATAGTTCGAATTTGTTTGGTTTTGCACCACGAATTACTTTGTATTGTTTCTTACCAATAGAGAACTCTACGACTACTATGAGTCCTCCACCATTTACAGAATTGATTAGAAGGTCTTTCTTAAGATTTCTAAATCCTTTACCATACAAACCAAAACACAATGCATCTAAAAGTGTAGATTTACCAGCACCATTATCACCTAAGATAAGTGTTGTTTGGTGTTTGTCTAGTTGTATTTCAGTAAATTTATTTCCACTGGATAGTAAGTTCTTATATCTTACTTTCTTAAAATTTATCATAGATAGTTATGTTCGTCCAAAGCCTCATTATATAAAGAAGTCATTAAATCAGAAAGTGGTTTTTTCTTTCCTTGTATTTCAAGTCCGTCAATATAATTATTTAATATAGTTAGGGTGTCTTCGATATCTTCTATATCATCGTCCCCATAGAAATCCATATGTTTGTTATCGTCTACAACTGCAACATGTAATGGATTTGCAGAATGTAGTTTATCTAAAAATGTATCAAACCAATAAGGATTCTCTTTATTCACCACGATTACTTTTACAAACTTACCAGTGTATTTTGAGTAATCTGCATTACTAATAGTTTCAAAAGTTTCTTTCTCGTCATTGTAGAATGACTTTTCAAACATTGTAATTGGATTTAGAATAGGTGAAAGTTCTTGTGTATCAGTATCAAAGATATGGAAGTATTTGTTATCTCCATAATCTGACCAAGTAAATTGCATTTGAGAACCAAGATATCTGATATTTGCAAACTCAGATTTTTGATGGAAATGTCCACTCAATACTTTCTCAAATCTTTTTACATAAGAATGGTCAAGTCCATGTTGACACGTCATGCCTGGCATCATTAATGCACCTTCAAACTCAAAGTGACCCATACACCAACTTGCATTTGCAGACATTAAAAAGTCTACTGCATCTGCATAGTTTTCGGGATTAATCCATGGGACAAGTGCAATATTGAATCCGTCATACTCTTTTACTTCACACTCTTGAATAACATTCACATTTGGTTGGTTGTATAATAACAACTCGGGGGAATTGACTTCGTTGGTATTCTTATAATAAGTATCATGATTACCAAGAATCAAGTCCATAGTAATACCACGTTCATTCATAGGTTCGATAAAGTGTTTGATATTTGCTTTCATGGAAGCAAAATTTATATACTTTCTTCGGTCAAAATAATCACCTAAGTGTATTATGTGTTTAATGTCATGTTCGTCCAAATAAGGGAAGAACACTTCATTATAAAATCGACCTTGGTAATTTGACATTTCTATCATATCACCACGAACACCACAATGGGTATCATTCAGTAATGCTATCTTCATTCAGTAAATTTTTCTAAGTTTGATGTTTTCTTTTTTGTTGATTTTCTTGACTTTCGAGGTTCATAGTCGACACGATTCATATTCTCTTGCATCCACTCAACATTCGTATTGATAAGTGTTGGGTCGTGTTCTCCGTCTATGGTATTAAATGCATCAGTAATCATACCAGCTGCGTCTGTTGCCTGTTGTTTGATAAAGACTTGTTTTTTCTCCTTTTGAATTCGTCTTAGGAAGGCATAATAACAGATTTGAGTGATATATGCGAATGCATTATCTGATTTCTCTCTGTTGAAATTTCCGATATATTGAATACAATTCTCAATTGCATCACATATCATTTCATCTCTATATGTGTAATTGATAAAATTAGGACGAGTCGATAATCGAGTCGCAATTTTATAGATACATTCACCAATGTATTCTGTCATTCTTGGGGGTGTTTTACCCTTTGATTCGGCAAGTTTAACTGATTCGTTGAACTCGGCGACTGCTAGTGTGAACTCCTTGTTATTAACGTAGTGTTCATTTTGTTTTTTAGTAGTCATGTATCTATTATACACAAAAATCCTTAGATTGTAAGGGGGTTTTTATATATTTATTTTTCTGAGTATTTTAAGTTAATTTGACTATGGTGTTGTTCGTCTGCACGAACTTGTAGGATTAAGTCTGATAATTTTGCATTCTTAGACATACCATAGTAATCGATTGCAAGTTGTGGTGCTGGAATGTTTTCTATATAACCACTTTCCACTAGTCTAAGATATTCTGTATATGATTTTACTGCCTCTTCTTCAAAGTAATGAACCATTTTATGTGCAGTTTTAGGGAAGAAAACATACAATATAAAGTAGAAACACCAAAAGATTCCTTGAGAGAATAGAACCAACCACCTTTCAAATAGATTTGGTTTAGTGATTTCTACAAAGAACATAAGGTGCATTCTTTCGTTTTCTGCCTCTGCAAGTAATTCTCTTATCATAGGGCCGTATCCTGTTTCCATTTTACGAAGACTTTTCAAATGAATCCACATACCAGCAACCATGCCAGGCACACCTGCTATAGTTTCTAGAACAACTGCTCTATGACCATATCTACGTGCAAAAAATGTGTCTGCTATGAACCTAAAGAACTTAGTCATTGACATAGCAAAAAAGTTTGAAATTTTTTCCATAAACCCTCTTGTCAAATGGGAAATCTATGATAAAATAATTATGTCCCAGCGGGGATATATACTAAGAAGGGATATATGCACCCGATACTACAACATTTTCTCTCATGATTGCACGGGTTCCCATTCTGTCTTTTTCACCGATTGTAATGTAAAAGAATGTTATTGCAACCATTGTATATATTATATAGGTCTTCATACAAACTGTCCTATTGTCCAAAACGATAATAACATGAATCCGAATACGAGGAGTTGAACAACTGACATGACTACAACTTGTTTCATGGGGTGAACCTCGACAATTTTCTCCACTATTGATTCACTTGGAGATAAATTAACTACTTGTAATGCTTTTCTTTCTAGACTCATTTAAAAATATACACTCCCGATTATATATCCACAAAAGAAAAATGCAACTGACCAGCCTGGGAATTGTTTACAGAACTCGATAATGTTTTGTATATACTCAATCATGCTGGTGGAGTAATTCCTAATATTGAAAGCACAAAGATAGAACAGAGTGTGATTAACTCTAATCGTTCCTTGATGTGTTCTATCTTTTTCTGTGACATATTCCTTTACGCCACAACCTTGCTTAATACCCGTTAGAGGATATTATCATTATACCTAATGGTAATAGTATTGGAAGAGTCAACAGTGTTATGAATTCTACTGCGTCGATAGCCTTTGATAAAATCGCGGATTCTCTAATGTTTTCGATTTCACTCACCATGCTCTTCGCTATCAATATAGCTTTGGTCATGGTTTTTCCTTATGTAAATATAATTACTACTAATAATCTGTTATAACTTCTCGTAATAACGATACTATATAGGTAAATTAAAATCCTAAGAATTAGGACTAGTGAATTTTCTTTTTATCGGTTGGTGGAACTGCAGTTTCGAAATCGTCTTCGAGTGCTTCTTCATAGAACTCGTCATACAAATCTTCTTCTTTGACATTCTTAAGAATTTGGTCAACTGCTTTTCTCATGTAATCTCTTGATGCATGAATGTCATTTGTTAGAGGAATGTTTTTATCTTCAACCATTTTCAACCACTTTGCAGAGGCTTCGTCATAGAACGGAATGAATTGAGAATTCATATTACTTCTATGCAACACTTGGTCAAAAGGAATCTTAATGATTGGGTCTTCACTCAAAGGTGCATACGGATAAAAGGTTGCAAGTGTTTGATTGATTGGTTGTTGAACTGATAAGTGACATATCATAGGAAGTGTCACGAGCAATGCTTCGGGAGTTTCTCTGACCATACCAACAATCTCTGAACCAGTCTTCAGTTTTACTACTTCGTATTGTTGTGTTAATAAATCGTTTGGGGTTGCCATTAGTCTAAGTCAAATTGTTTTATTTCGTATGAAAAATTTTCCTCGTTGTAAATATTTATACGTTCTTTAAGGTGACCAAGGGTGAAATTATCACATTGCAAATCGTCTGCAATATCAAATAATCTCATTTTTTCTTTACCTTCAGTCTTCCTTAGACCACGACCAATGGATTGCAAGTTTCTTATTCTTGATTTAGAAGGACTTGCAAAAACTACATTATCAATTTTCTTTATGTTAACACCAGTAGAGAAGGTTCCGTATGACGCTAGTATGACACTATCTTCTGACTTTTCTACCACTTCTCTAACTGTTTCTCTATCTTCGGTATCTGTTCCACCATAAACATAGTGTAAGTCTTTGACTCTCCCTTCTAACATAGGATATAACACTTCACCATGTTTCTCTACGTATTGAAACAATACTAATGTATTACCTTTAAGACTTGCAACTAAATTTGTTATAAATTTGTTTCTACTATCACTCGATACCAAGTAATCCATTTCCTCTTGATATGACATTTTTTTCTGTTTAGTATGACGAAGTATGACACAATCTATCTCTAAATTTGCAATGGTTCCTTCTTCCATGAGTTGGTATGACGATATTACTTTCTTGACTGGGCCGAACAGACCTTCTAGTTGTAATCTATGAACCTCTGACCCGTCTAGTGTTCCAGTCGTTCCAAAACGAACACCAGTGTGTTTCATTTTTTCTAGAATACCTTTTAGTGTTTGTGCTTTGAAGAGGTGTGCTTCGTCCCCGATGACAATGTCGAAACTTTCCAAGACATTTTTAGGAGCCTTAGCAAATGACTGCCAAGTGGTGATGGTGATATCCGAATCAAATATAGGCTGACCCGAATAAATTTTACAAATTTTCTTATTGTATCCATAGTCCTCAAAGTCTTTTGACATTTGTTCTACTAAAGAAGTTGTAGGAACTATGATAACTGTTTTTGCATTAGGTAAGGACATTTCACCCTCATACCACCTACATAACATATATATGATTAATGACTTCCCACTTGCAGTTGGTGAAAGTAATAATTGTCTTCCATATTGAACTGCAGTCTTGAATGCGTCTATCTGATAATCACGTGGTTGAAAAGGAAGTCCCAAGCCTGGGATTAGGTCGTCACCATTAATAAAGAAATCTACGTCCTCGTCTGTAATCTTTGTTTTGGTTCCGATTACTTCTTCTATACCACCAAACTCAAAACCACGTTCTCTACAGAACTCGTCTACATATGGAAGTAAACCAATATAAATCTTTTTTGTTTTGATTGAAAATAGTCTAACCTTTCCGTCCCAAAATTTGTTTTTATAAGACGGCATGAATTTTGCATTCGGAACTGTAAAAGAAAAGAAATCGTAAAGGTCACGTGCAAGTCCATCGTCACAATGAACTTTCATGAAGACATCGTCAATCTTAGATACTCTGACCATTTTACTTATAAGGTTGTCCTAATAACCAACCTACTAATGAATTTCTAGAACCACGTATCACGGGTGTGACTTGGTGGTGAACGTCTGAAGGAAATAGAATAATAGAACCACGTGTCTTTGCACTAAATGGTGCTGTCTTAGTCATATCATCTAAACCAACTGTTCTTTGACCTAATTGAATTTTATCGAAAGTATTAACGGGTTCCAACCATTGAAATAAACCACCCTCATATTCATCGGGGTCTGATAATTGAATCGTGCAACTTAACTTACGAATACTTCCGTCTGAATAGTTTGAACGTGTTGGTGGGCCTGAATCAGTATGCCAAGTATAAAAATCACCTTTAGGCATATTTGGTTTTGCAGTATAATTTGTAAATTGAAAATTTTCCCAATTAGTTAAATCCCAATTCCAGTGATTATCTCCACACGCATAATTAACTGCAGACGAAAGTTTTCTATGAAACTCTTCACCCAAATCGTTAACCATTAACCACTTAACTTGTGATTGTCTGATTTCACTTGCAACATTTCCATTATTATCTTCTTGTCCATCAGGGTCATTCGTATTGAAACCAACTCTTCCCTCGTCCCAATCTTTTTTATTTGCAATTGCAAGTATAGAATCTACTTCTGAAGGTGTGAAGAATGCTTCTGCAATCCAAACATGTCTTTCGTGTAAAGGCATTATGAACCCGCCATGAATTTTCTCCAATCGATTGTATTCTTAATCGTTTGGTGCCTCCAAGTGATATTTTGCATACACTCTTTGAGATATTCTATTGTGACTTTTAAGTATTCGATTTTTGCATTGAGTTCTTGAATATCTTTATCAGAATTATAGAAAATTTGTAAATCATTTTTCATAATCTTTAATCCGTCTAAAGGGTCGTCTGACCAACCCAATTCTTGAATTTGTTCTTGTGACATTTTTCCGTTATACCACAACCACTTATCTTTTAGAAGTGTATCATATTTGAATTGATACTGTTTCATAACAAGAATCTTACTAGACAATAAGTCTTGATATTTTGCATGGAGTTTAGGAACTTCTAAAGACGATTTATCTAACTCGATATCGTCTATCTCACAATCCTTTTCCCACTCTTTCTTAATTTCATCTAAAGTCATAATATACTATTATACCATATTTATGGTAGTATTAATAGGTGTTTTAAGAGGTTGATTCGATATCGTAATATGTGAATCTGAACTCAACTGTTGCAACAACAGCGTCTGTTTCAGCACCACTTTGCAGTTCTATACCACTGAGGGATATAGGGAATGCATCGTGAAACCTAAAGAACTTATTAGGTATGTTTTTATTGGTATTAACCACTATAGTTATGTCGGAATACTGATTTAAATCGTTCTCAACGTCACTGAGGAGTCCTGTAGTGGTCTTTGTAGTCCCTACATAGGACTCATATGCACTTGGGTCTGATACGGGAACAATTGCATTCATCCAGTCATACATTTCTTTAAAGTTTTGTAAGTCTTCGTCTACTAAGAATGATACACTTAGTGATTCAAAAGACACTTTATCGCCTGGGAAAAATGCATCTAATCCTACACCAGCTGCACTTATTGTTTCTGTAAATGATAAGCCTGGGATATTAACTGATTGCACATAGTATTCCACTGTTGGAACTTTGTCAATTAGTAATCTAAAATTATTCTTATTAAGAATTGATTTGTTTATTTCAGTCAAGTTTTATAATCCTTTTAGACGTTGAAGTGTCTTGATAATCTCCGTCACGATATTCTCTCTGAACTATCTCTTCACAAAGATATCCGTCCTTAATGTATCGTGTAGATATCGTTCTACTGATAACGTCTGTTGTTTCAACCCCATTAGGGAATGCTTTTTTCTCCCAAGGGCCTTCTAACACTTTCACTGTTTTTGCATATTCTGACATATTTTATTCCTTCTAAAGGGGGTGAATAATTCCACCCCACAATACTATTTAGTTATTTCTCGTTGACAAACTCGTTTAATTGTCTTGCAACTGAAATAACTTCTTCCGTTGACACAAATTGGTCACCATAAGGTTTTCTATCATTTGGGAAGTTATTGTTGTGTTCAACAACTGCTTCATTATTACGATAGATATTACCTTCTAGTAATCCTTGTGCTTGGTTTAGTAATTCGGCTCGGATTTCGAACCCTGATTTTCCATTTGACATAATTTCCTCCTTGTGTGTATGTGTGTTTACGTCCTTTTATTTAGGACATAAAAAAAGGGGACTTTGAAGTCCCCTTTAGTTCGAAATTTAATTCGATTACAGAATGTTTGATACTGCAAATTTTCTGTAGTATTGGTTTGTTCCTGCTGAAGCAAGTCCGTCTGAAGGTGTTGAACCAACAAAAGGATTAGATACCATTCCGTATCTTGTTTTGAAACCAATTTTTGGTTGGAAAGTATTCTCACCAACTGCACGAACCATTTGTAATGGAACGTATGGGCAATAGAATAATCCAGCGTCATAAGGGTTTGAACCTCTATAACCTACAGTTAAGTAGTCTGCAGACGCATATGGGTCTATATAGACTTTAACTCTTCCGTTTAATACACCAGCAAAAGTATTACCAGTATCGTCAACGTTAAGGTTAGTTGAAAGAGCAGGTGCGTAATCTAATACACCAGCCATTGATAGTGCTGAAGCAACATCAGAAGAACAAAGAATAAAGTTTCCTTTTCCTCTTCTTGTTTCTTTAGCAATAACGTTTGATTCTCTTTCGATTTGGAACAATAATCCTTTGAACTTCTCTACAGACCATCTACCATTTGCATCAACGTCCAAGTTGAAAGTTCCTGCTGAAGCTGTAGCAGCTGCACCAGTTTTCGCTTGGTTGTTAACACTTCTTACAACTTCCCTGTTTATTTCAGCAAGGATTTCTGATGATAGAATGTTTGCAAGTTCTGATTCTGCATCAAGGCCGTGGATTGCTTTAAGGTCTTGAGCAAGTTCTAATGAGTATTCCGCTTTAAGTGCTCTTGATTTCGCTGTCACTGTAGCTTTCTCGATTGAGAACGCCATTTCAGCAAAATGGTTTCCAGCACCATCACCTAGTGATTCTGCTGAAGCTGTTGACATACCCTCTGAAGTTTGTGACGCGTATGAACCATTGAATGGGTCACCTGAGTGGTCACTACCTACTGATGTTGATGTTGTTTGAGCAGAAGCTGAGTAATCAGTTCTAGCTTCGTTATGAAGAGCTTCTGATTTGTTCAATCTGTCTGCGTCTACGTCATCATTATATCTTGCTTTCATAGCAAAGATAAGACCAGTTGGGCCTGTCATTGGTTGAACACCGCAAATGTCGTATGCAACGAGATTTGGCATAGCACGTCTTACTAATGAAATCAATATCGGATCCCAGTTAGAAATACCTGTGCCAGTGGAATTTAAAGGTGCTGCTTCTGCAAGAGTAGCTCTATCTTCGTTTAAAGCTTTCTCTTGGTTTTCAAGGATAACAGCTGTGACGGCACGTTTGTAGTTGTCTTCGATTTTTGGCAAATCTGAATGTTCTAGAATCGGCTCCCACTTCTCCTGTAAGTTTTCTGATAAAAACATTTTTTATTCCTTTAAATTTAACCTAATGGTTTTAGTTTACTTAATGCCTCTGAGTATTGAGCAATTTGAGGGTCAAGAACAGGTTCTTTCTCTTCTGAGATTTCTCCAGTTCCTTCTTCTACTATTGTATCCTCAGAGATGGTTTCACCTTCTGTTGGGAAGTAAGCTTCTTTGATTTCGTTAACTTTGTCACCAAAGTCTTCGATATCTTTAAAGTCTACACCATTAGCAAGTGATTCCATTTTCTCTTTTTGTGATTCAGTTAAGTCTTCGCAGGCTTCTCTAATCACATTACCTCTTTTGAGAGAGTCGTTCTCCTCAACAATTTCCATGTTTTTAGACACTTCATTGTCAAGTTTCTCTTCCATCTCATCGAGTCTATTTGCGAGTTCGTCAATAACATTATACTTATCTTCAGGGACATCAACATAGTGTTCTACGAACAATGTTTTTAATCCTTCGATAAAGTTTTCAGTCATTTCTGACCTCAAACCTCTTTCAATTGCGAGTTCGTTTTCTTTCGTCCACTCTTCTGCACAATATGTTAGATATTTGTCTACAGCTTCCGCAAGGTCACCTTTAACTTTATCTACTGAGGTTTTTAATTCTTCTGAATACTGAGTTTCAAGTTCTTCTTTGATTTCAGCAACTTTTGAAGTCACTGCAGCTTTGAAGATAGTTTTTGCTTTCTCTTGATTCTCTTCTGAGAGTTCTAGTGCTTCTGAGATTGCAGATAGGTCGTCTTCTACTTCTATCTCCACTAATGAAGATTCAAGTTCAGCAGATTTTGATTCCTCGATGTCGTTATCATCGTCATCATCGTCATCATCATCGTCATCATCTTCCTCGTCTTCATACTTCTCACGAATCTTTGCAACTTCTTCAGCGTCAAGTTTCTTGAGTGTTTCAACAATTTTTCTAGCGACTTCTGCTTTTGTTAAACTTTCGTCAACTTCTTCTTCTTCTTCTGATACTTCACCAAAAGTTTTTTGAAGTTCCTCTTTAGTCATTTCCTTCATGTTGTTGACGATAGCTTTGATGTTCTCCATTTTAGATGTTTCTGCAACATCTTTCTTAGATTCTTCTTCACCCTCGGAAACTTTTTTAAGTTTTTCCATTTTTTCGGGTTTGTCTGCACCTTTCTTCTGAGCGTCACCTTCATTTGAAGGAGCTTTCTCAGCAGCTTTTACTGATGCAACAGCTTTGTCAACAGGATTTTCTTCAGGTTTGACGACATCACCTTTTCCGCTTTCGATTTTCTCAGCGTCAGATGACCCTTGTTTTACAGGCTTCTTGTCACCATCTTCAGCTTTAGCGTTAGGTTGTTGACCTTCCTCTATAGCTTCAACTGTTTCTTCAACAGTTTCTTGGTTTTTTTCTAACTCTGCCATGTTTTTCTCCTGTTTGAGTTTACTTTTTTATTTATATGTTAGAGGTTCTCAACAAACCTCTTCCATTGGTTTAATTTGACTTCTTCCAACTTAGAAGACTTAGCAGTCTTAATTTCAGTCTGCATTTCGTCTATTTGTCTTGCAGTTAATAGTCCGTTTTCATAAACCCACTCTGTTCCTTCCATAATTCCGTTAACGAAAGCTTCAGGAGCAGAAGGGTCTGCAACGATATCACCTGCTGTTGCAAGTTGAAAGTCATCTTTAACATATTGAGAACCACCTTTTTGTTCTAGTGAACCTAGACCTCTAGATGAAACTCCTAATTTAGCACCATCATCAATCAAGTTTCTTACGATTTGACCATTGGGTGTGCTTAATATTTTTGCACGTCCCACGTAATTATTTCCGTCTTCTTCCAACTTAGTAATTAAGTGTGACACTTTGTCAAGATTGATAGTCGGGCCGTCAGGGTGTCCTAACTCACCGAATGCTCTATCTTTCTCAACGAATTCTTTTACGTATCGTTTTACCTCTTTTTCCATTACTTCTTTAGGGTAAATACGACCATTTCTGTTCTTTATTTCAGACTGCATGAAGATACCTTCAATAAAGTATTCTTTTTGTCCTTTTTCGTTCTCCTCTACAATAATAGGAGAAACACTGTAGTCATTAAACTCTGATATTAATTTCATTGAAAATTTCCTCTATGTCTATATTCTCTTCTTCTGACATTTGTTTGATGACATCTTTCATACCTTTCATTTCTTTCTCTGCAGACTTTAAGTTTTTATATGTTGCACCTCCGAAGTCTTGTCCATCTACGTATACATGAACCTTACCTCTGTATTCAGTGTAAGAGATATTAATCTTCTTACCACCAATCTTTACAACATCAGTTTTCAGGTCTTTATGACCACGTGGCAACTTAAATTTTGCCTCACGTAATTCGACCTGAATGTCTGCAAAGGATTTCATTACTCGGTTTCACCTGTTGGTTCTTCTTGAGTTTTATTCATCCAATCTACTTGCATTTCAACTCTTTTCATATCGATTGTTTCTGCAGCTTTTTGTTTGATTCCGTCAAAGACTTGGTCTTTTGCAGTATCTAACTTACCTGCTTCGATTGAGTTTACTATTTCTTTTGCTATTTCACTACTCATTTATTAAAATCCTCCGAAGTCATCTTCACTTCCTTCATCTGATTCAGACCCACCTTCATCGGTAATCTGTTTATCAATTAATTTAATGTCTTCTTCTGATTGTCGTAAAATATATTTTCTTACCCATTCTTTTGAGTAATATTGTCCGACATAATCAGAAATATTTGAGAGAGTATCTAATCTCTCCCTCATGATTTCTGCATCTTTCAACTCTGTAAAGTGGTTGTCCGTTGCATAATCATATTGAATGAAGTCCTTGACTTTGTCAAACTCTTCACCACTTACGATTTCCTTAAGAACTAATTGAGTCTTAAGAATATCTGTAAAAACTCTTGCAAACTTCTTCTGAAGTCTGTTTGTGAACTTATTAAACTTAAGTTCATCTCTAGAAATTTCAGACGCACGACCCATATTGAATCCATTGTCTGCTTCCATTCTAGAAGCTGGAACATTTAATGACTGATATAGTTTCTTCTTAAAGTATTCTATATCGTCTATATCTGCAAGGTTTTGTCCACCAGGCAGGGTAGTAATCTCTGTTCCTCTACCACCTTCTCTTCTAGGCAACCAAAAATCTTCTAACATACTCATATGTTTTCTATCATCTTTGATTTCACCTGTATCTGCATTATAGACTAACTTGTTCTTGTATCGGTTCATAACGTCTGCAAGATACTGTTCTGCCTTTGCTTTAGGAAGGTTTCCTACGTCAATGTAGAAAATTCTTCTTTCAGGTGCTCTTGAAATCCTATAGATAACAAGTGCATCTTCCATCATTGATAACTGATTTGCAGTTTTCAATGCTTTATGCAGATATCCGATTACAACATTTTTAGTGTAATCTAATAAACCCGAAGTTGTGTATGTCACAGCTTCAGGTGCAATTTTGACTGTAGTCCCCTCTGTTGCAGTGGACTTATCAAAACCTTTATCATTGAAAAGATAAAACTCTTCAATTTTCTTAATTCTGTCGACCTTTGTCTTAGGGTCTTTCTGTTTTTCTATGTTTCTGACCTTCTTAATCTTAATCGGGTCAACATTTCTTAGGTCTACAATACCTAATTTTGGTCGTGACGAATCAACGACCTTATGGAAGTAAATTCTTCCGTCTACATACCACTTTCTGAATAATTCATGAGAGTTCTGATTGAACTTCATTATAGATAAGATGTGATTAAACTCTTCTTGTATCTTAGTTTTGATACTGTCAGAGAGCTTTACATCTCTGAGGTCGAGTGATACTATCTTATCTGAAGTGTCAGAAGTGATACACTCATTAACTATATCTTCGATTGCCGAATCACACTCGGGAACCAAAGAGGTTTCGCGGTATCTTCGAATGAGTTCTGCCTCATTCTTGATACCACCTTCCATATCGACATACGACCCATAGGCTGCACCTGATATGAAACCACTTTGTTGTTCAATGACGGGGGTTCCGTCATCGTCAACGGGTGGCACAAAGGACTTTTGGTTCTTGTCCTCTGTTGCTCTTAATTCTTCCCTTTTACGGGATATTTCAAACCCAAATAATTCCATACTATTATTTATACTCCCTTTTTAGGGGGTATGTCACTTTGATTTAAAGGACTCTTTCCCAGTGAGAAAAAGTAAAGTCAACTGTAAATTCCTCTAGTGCATCAACTGTATCGTATGATAATTCGATTGCACCTATTGCTTTAGGGAACATGTTGAAAAACTCGTATCTCGCAAGGACGGAGTCATCTTTGTTAAGTTGTTCTACGAACGCTCTAGAAATAAGATAGTCTGTAGAGGTTGAACCTTCACCACTATCTAAGGCTTGAATCTCTTCTTGCCATGCTTCTAGACCACTTCTAACTGAAAACTCAACATCGTTGATTACTGTAATCTGCCAATCTTCGAATGTTCTTTCTCCAGCAAGTTTAAGGTTATGTCCTCTGAAAGGAACAATAACTTCTCCTAAAGTTCCTGCTGGGATATTAGCAGCTTTGCACAAGAATTCAATTTTGTTTCCAGCTCTTGGAATGAAAACTTTAAATCTGTTGGCTCTTGGGCCTCCACCTATAAGTTGTGCTTTAAATTGGTCTATACTTGCCATTTAGTTCTCCTTAAACTGCACTGTAAATCTCTTCAAAGTCTACACCACTTCTGGCTGCGACAAAGTTGAGAGTTATAAAGTTAATACTTCTAGCAGGTTTCACAAAGATAGAACAAACGAATTCGTTTCTATCTATTACAGTATCAGTGTTGTTTGTTTCGTCACATAATACTGAGAAATCTACTAATCCACGTCTATTCTTAACATCTCTTAAGAAAGGTTCTACTGCAGCTCTAAATTGCGCTCTTGTGAATGCATCGTTGAATTCAAAGAGTTGTGATTTAGCAGCTGTTGCGATTGCTTTTTCAAGAACAATGAATAACCTTCTGACATTGATTCTATCGAATGCTGAAGGTGATGATAAAGCTGTTTTATCACCGAATAATACTGTTCCTTGACCTGCGAATGTGCATACTGGGTTAATTCTTGCACGATATAAGTCATCTCTTGATGATTGTGAAGGATTAAATGCAAGTTTAGTAATACCTAAGTATTGACCTCTTGAGAAACCAGCAGGTGAGAACCATGGGTCACGCAACAAGTCTGACCTTGCCATTATCCCTGATGTATGTCCGTTAGCAGGAACATAACAGTATTTGTCGTTGTATCTATCGTATGAATATACCCAACCACTGTCTAACACTGCATATGAGGAAGAAGTGACTGAAGCAAAATCAGCAATAACATTTGAAGATTGTGTTGATTCACTTGAAACACCTACGACACTTGCACGTCTTGGTGAAGCAATAACCATACAATCTTTTCTGTTTTCTGCGATTTGAATGATATTATTTACGATAGTATTATGGTCTGCAAGAATATCTTGTGAATTTCCTGAACCATCATCTGTTCTTGTAGAACCTACGATTAAGAATGAAACGTCTATTGTTTCTGCATCACCGAAATGGTCTGTATATGCACCATGTTTCTCTCCAGCAGTTGGGACTCTTCCGTCAACACCACCACCTAGTGATACGTTGATTACTGCAGAAGGTCTTCCGAAAGCTGTTGTTGCAGATGTTAAATGTGTTCTTTCTTCGTTTGCACTAGTCAATAAGTCGGTTGAGTGACCTGACCAGTAAACATACTCTGATTCTCTTGCAATTACGTTTTTGTAGTAGTTAGATTGTCCTTGACTATCTTTACTATCTGAAGCAAGAGATACGAAACCATAAGTTTCTAAAATTGTGTTCTGAACTCCTGAGAACAGTCCGTCTTCGTCTGATATTACGATATGAAGTTCATCGTCTGAACCTCCAGCAGATGTTGCTGTTCCTGACTTAGCAGGTGCTTTATCGAAAGAGTTATAAAACTCCCAATATCTATCTACGTTTGCACCTGAAGCTACAGTTGCAGTTAGACCTGTTCCAGCAGGTTGTCCGATAGCTTCGACTACGATTGAAGTTCCATCGGGAATTGAAGTCACTCTATATTCTGTATTGTGACCTGCGAATTTAACGATATCTCTTACAAACATACCTGAAGAATCATTTACTGAGATAGTTGTTTGTCCAACTGATTCTTGTCCTGAAAGTGTAGTCACTGCATCGTTGAAATATGCATCTGATGACGCACATACTGAAACTTTTAGTGAATTACCTAATGAACCTGCGTGTTTTGCAATCCAATTACCAACTGTTCCGTTTTGTGAACCATCTTGGTAAGTAGATACATACTCGTCATTATTCTTTAGTAATGCAGTTCCACTTGATGCGTTTGCATTGTTTAACCCAGTTGAGTTAATTCTTACGACTCTTAGTGAAGAACCATATTTAAGGAATGCTTCTGCTGAATAGAAGTCTTCTGCTCCAGCGTCAGTATTAGCTGGTTGATAGAAATTATCGACTAAACCCTTTGCATCTGAAACTGTTATAACTTCATCAACAGGGCCCCATTGGAATTGTCCAGCAAATGCACCTGTAGTAGATGAAACGGCTGGAACAACATTTGTCAGGTCTATCTCTTTTACCTGAACGCCTGGTGATACTTGAAATGCCATACTTTTACTCCTGTTGTATTAAAAGTTGTTTACTGTTTTATTTATAACTTTATAAAACTCAACAAACTATAATTTCAATGGAACGTCCATTGATTTATGATACCATCTATCCCCCTCACTATCTACAAAGGATTCTTGTTGATTTCCTCCGTCAAAAACCCCTGGCGGTAGTAAGTCGTCTTCGATTAGTTTCTGTTGTTCTGAATACAATAAATCCTTAACTGCTGTATCCGTTAAGTGGACAAAGTATTCAGTTGTCACAAACCAACTGAACAATACCAAGTTCATGACCATATCGTCATTATATCCTCTATCTGCTTCCCAACTATTACCTTTATGCACAAAAGTCATTAATTCTGTAATAGTATGTCGGTCATTCAGAACAAGTCTATTTTCTTCTAATAATTCTTTCAGTGTAGAACAACCGATACGTTTAATCTTTCGGGACATAGTCACTCCTATGTCCTCTGCTTTTAACTGTCCTTGGACAAAAACATTCGGATATTCGATATCGTAGTGCAACTGATTTGCAACTGTTCCACCTTCTGCATTATTTTCAATAATTACGACTGGTTCATTGTAATGTCTTACGTATTTATTTATAATATCAGGAAAGAGGAGAGGACTTATCATATTGTCCCTATATGTGCATACTTGTTTAAATGGACTTGTTGTCACGTCTATAATCGTGAATGTAGAGTAGTCCATACCTCTTCCTTTTGATACGTCTACAGTGCAAACGTATCTATGTCCTTCTTTTGGTCTTTCATATAGAAACAGATTGTCTTTATTCCAATCGGGGTCTATTGCTCTCATACCAAGTAGTGTATTACTGTTGACTAGTGTATTACCAGTTCCTAAGAATGAATTACCATACTCTTGTTCAAATTGTGCTTCTGAAGTGTTTGCAATGGTTTCTTTCTTCCATTCTTCATCTCTGCCAGGCACGTCAAACCAGTTAATAAGAAATGATTTGTATTCTGATTGTTCATGAACTGCAGACTCATATATCTTATGGAACATATTACCCACACCATTTGCAGTAGAGGTAATAATAACCTTCGAATCTTTACCTGAGGTCACCACGGGATATGTTGCAGTATAGAACGTTTCTGCATCGTCCACAAACGCAAACTCGTCAAGATACAATAAGTTGATTGACATACCACGAATCGAACTTGAAGAAGTTGCAGCTGCGACAACTTTACTATCATTA
>Ga0163109_10000191_pt1 | contig 48730 bp, 51 predicted proteins | sample CRUFie1St13metaG_FD_108704 | JGI IMG/M metagenome (GOLD analysis project Ga0163109, IMG submission 108704) | Marine microbial communities from the Costa Rica Dome - CRUD Field 142mm St13 metaG | ecosystem: Environmental > Aquatic > Marine > Oceanic > Photic zone | place: Costa Rica: the Eastern...
TTCCTATAGAGCCGTGGTAGACCACCACGTTGATAGGCTGGGTGTGGAAGTGCGGTAACGCATGTAGCTGACCAGTACTAATAGCTCAATTGGCTTGATTTATGCACTGAAAAAAATTTTGTAAAATTTATTAATAATAATTTTCTCTTAATTTAATTTTTTTCTTTATTTTCAAATAATCCTCAAGTGATCTTGAAGAATTATCGTAAATTTCAAAATATTTAAGACCATTTAAAATTTTTTTGATTTCAAAATTATATTCATAACTAGATATCAAAATTGGGTGATTTTTTTTTTTAAAAAATTCTAAGTCTTTCTTAATAATTGATTTATTTGTAGAATTAAACTCTCTAAAAATAATTTTACTTATGCTATGGTTTCTTGACACTAATAATTTTTTAAGAGCTCTTGTATGAGAAAGAGTACCATAAAAAATTATTTTTTTATTTTTCTTATAAATAGATAAAAGTTTTTTAAGAGGATTTTCTAATATTTCTATCTTGCTTAACCTTTCCTCCTCACTTTTTCGTTTAATAAAGTTTTTTTTGTTCAATTTTTTAAATAAAATTTTTTTACTATTTTGGTAGTTTTGACTTATTTTTTTATTTCGAATTTTTATTAAAGTTTTCAATATTAAATTTTTGTTATGGGATTTAAATTGTTTTTTTGAAATAATGAAATCCTCTAGTATTAAATAGTCAAGTTTAGTACTTAAGAAGGTGATCATAGCATCGATTGGAGTCTCTACTATTGGTTCACCCTTATCATTAAAAGATGTGTTCAATATACATGGTATTTTAGTAATTTGCATAAAGCTTTTAATAAGCTTATAAAATTTTGGATTGTTCAGTTTAGATACAGTTTGAACACGCGCAGTTTTATCAACATGTACTACTGATGGGATTTTTTTATGCTTTATAGTTTTTGAGACTCTTAACATAAAGGGTGATTTTTTAATGCCAAAAAAATTTTCGGACTCTTCTTCTAAGATTGCAGGAGCAAAAGGTCTAAACATTTCTCTATGTTTTACAAACTTGTTAATATAATCTCTCATTTTCCTTGATCTTGGATCAGCCAATATACTTCTATTTCCTAAAGCACGTGGTCCATATTCTGAAAACCCTGAAAAAAAACCGATAACATTTCCTTGAGCTATTATATTAGCGACCTTTGTTGAATCATACTTTTCAAAACTTACTTTAAAATTTTTTAATAATAAATTTATATCATTTTGATAATTTCTTTTTCCTAAATACGCGTTGATAAAATTAATTTTTTTCTTTTGATTGAATATGTTATAATATGCCCATGTCACTAATCCGTAACTCAAACCAGAATCATTACAAGCTGGGAAAATATGCATATTCTTATATTTACCTAATTTCATAATTTTTTCATTTCCAACAGAATTTAAAGCAACCCCTCCTGCTAAGCATAAATTTTTTGAATTTGTAATTTTTTTAATATCTTTTCCAAGATGTACCATAACTTTTTCACATAGATCCTGAATCGCAAAAGCCCAATCTTTAAAATTTTGGCTCATTTTTTTTGGGATTTCTATTTTTTTTTTAAATAAAAGTTTTTTTAATTTTGGATCTTTTAAAGAAAGTAAGTCAGTTCTGGGCATTCTGTTTACAAATTTGGAAAAGTTAGTCTCTATTCCCTCAAGATTATGATTTATCTTTATTTGTTTATTTTTTTTTCCATATGGGGCAAGTCCCATTGTTTTACCTTCTCCACCTGGTCCAAATTTAAGAACTCTTGATGAAATTATTTCATAAATGTCACCTATACCTCTGAAATGATAAGAGTCCAATTTCTGAATTTTGAAATTTACTCCTTTATAATAGGTTGTAGTTTCTAAATCAGATCCATTTCCATCTATTATAAGTATAGCTGAGCTTTTAAAACCGCTAGTGTAATAGGTGCTAGCTGCATGGGCTAAATGATGTCTAATTTGTAAAATTTTTTTTTTGTATCTAAATTTTTCTTTTAGGTAGTCAAATTCTGAGTAATTATATCCAGGACCAGATCTAAACCATTTTTTTTTTCTAATCCAATCAGATATAACAAGGTCTATTTCAGATAAATTTTTTAAACCAAAATAATCCATGCAATACTTAATTGATAAAGTGGGGAATGAGTAGGAATACTTTTTTCTTGATAATCTCTCTTCACTTATTGCAACAATTTCAGGTTCTTTATTTTTAGAAAATTTTAATATTGAGGCCCCAGAATCATGGCTAGCATAACTTTGTAAACCTAAAATAAAATAGTCTTTTTTAAATCTGGACTTCATAAATTATAAAGATTTTAATTTATTTTTGATCAGAAATTTTTTCATTGCAAATATAGTTTCATTAGGTTTTTTACCTTTGTTATAAATGTCAATATATTTTTCTAGGTATTTATTATTATAATTTAAAATTTTAACCTTTTTTCCTAAAATTTTATTTAAAGTTATAGAACAAGATGAATAATTGTGAAAAATATATCTAGGTAAATAATTAAACTTAAGTAAACTTATCTCGATAGGTAAATAGTTAATTTTAATATTAAATTTTTTTTTTAAATAATTTGAGTTTTTTATGAAATCTATTTCATGCCTGTGTGGTACTAAAGTTATTTCGCCTTTTATTAAATTTTTAATTTGACATATCCAATTAAAATACTGATTTCTAGTCATAATTTTCTTTTCTGAAAGACCAGGAAGAATAAAAATAGATCCTTTAATTTTTTTTTTAAACTTATACAAACTTCTTAAATATTCAAAGTTATTTTCAATTATATTCTCAACGTTATAATTTAAAGGATAGCATGTAAAAAAAATTGAGTTTGGAATTTTTTCACTAAAAAATTTATTAAAATATAAAGATCCGAAACCATCATCTACAAATATTCTTTTTTTTGATATTGAGAAAATTTTTTGATGTAAATAGTATCTATAATCTCCAATTACCACAGCGTCCAATTTTAAGAAAAAATACTTCCTTAAATTTAAAATAAAGTGAAAAATGTGTATATTTAATATTTCATTTAAATAAATTACTTTAAATTTAATATTTTTTTTTTTATAAAAACTTTCAACTTTCTTTATACTTCTAACACTATAATTCTGAGTGTAACCTATAAATAAAATATTAAAATTATTTTCAAATTTTTTAATGTATTCTACAAAACAAATGAATTGCAGAGGCGAATTAATAAAAGCTAAATTTTTTTTTAATAGAAAATAAAATATAGCCAATATTGCTCTCATTGTTTTAGATCTTAATGTGTTGCCTCAGTTTTTGAGCAATAATTTTTTCCTCTTCAGTAATATGACCATATTTATTTTCACCAATTGCTATTCTCATTTTTTTTATTAAAGAAATCATTTCCAATAATCCTTTAAATTCTAAAGAGGCTGCCTGATCCGAGCCATACATAGTTCTATCAAGAGTAATATGTCTTTCTATTGAAGTTACTCCCATCATTGAAGCTGCTATTGAAATAGCAATACCATTTTCGTGACCACTGTAACCAACTTTACAGTTAAATTCTTTTCTCAAAACTTCTATAGTTTTTAGATTAGCGTCTTCTGCCTTCATTGGATATGTTGAAACACAATGCATCAATTCAAATTCACATTTATTTTCTTTAAAAATTTTAACTGCATTCTCTATATTTTCTTTTGTTGACATACCGGTAGAAATAAAAGTATATTTTTTTCTCTTTGCGACTTCATTCAAAAAAGTACTATCAACTATCATTGCTGATGCAATTTTATTGTATTTTAAATTAAATCTATCTAAAAATTTAAGGCTATCTAAATCCCATGCTGATGCAAACCACATAATTTTTTTTTCTTTACAATATTTATCAATTTCTAAATATTCATCATAACTAAACTCAAGTCCTTCTTTTTGCTCTCTTGTTGTTTTTCCCCATGGACTTTCTCTTGGTGTTTCCAATTGTGACTGGGAATAAACTTTTTCTATAGTTCTCTTTTGAAATTTTACCGCATGGCAGCCAGCAGCGACGGCTAAATCAACCAATTTTTTTGTTATGTTCAAGTCCCCATTATGATTAATACCTATTTCAGCTATAAAAAATATTTTATCCATTTTTTTTTTTAAATGTATATGGGGACATTTTTTGTTTTGTATTAAATTTTTTGTCCCAACTTTTAATTTGTTTTATTATATCTAATCCTACATTTTTTGACCATTTACTAATTAATTTTTTAAAAATTGGACCGACTTTTCCACCACCAATTTTCTTAAAGTTTAGATGTGTAACTGGTAGCATGCAAAATGGTGTTCCAGTCATAAAAGCTTCGTCTGCAGTATAAACATCATATGGATCAATATTTTTCTCCTTAACGACACAACCCAAGTCTTCGGCCAAATTTTCCATCACATATTTTCTAGATATACCCCTTAGAATATCTTTGCCTGGCGGTGTAATTATTTCCCCACTTTTGATAATAAAAAAATTATCGCCAGATCCCTCCGCTATATCACCATTTTCATCCAATAAGAGGGCCCAATTATTATCCCCCGCAAAGTTTGATACTTCAATATTTGCCATCAAATAGAAAAGTCTACTTCTATTTTTTATTTTTGGATCCATGTACCTAGAAGGAATTGCTCTCTGAGATGTAATGACCGCATTAATTCCTTTATTAAATAGTTTTCCCATTCCAGAGACAGTCCATCTTAGTGGAAAGTCCGCAATAATTAGATTTGCACCTTTGTGATTACTTATAGCTGGCTTATAAATATCCAAAACTCCTCTTGTAACATCAATCATTAAGCGATGTTCATCATTTTTATTGAAAGCTTTAACATTTTTATTTGCAGTTTCAATACACAAATCCAAAACATTTCTCTTAGAATACTTTATTGGAATTTCTAAAATTTTTATTCCATAAAATAATCTATCAATATGTTCCTCAAGAAGAAAATGTTTTTGATTGAAGGATCTTGTCATTTCAAAAACCATATCACCAAACATTAACGAGGAGTCATATATTGATAATTTGGCAAGCTCCTCATTTACAAATTTACCATTAAAAAAAACTTTTCTCTTCATTTTATAATTTTAAAAATTTAATTACATCTAATGTTGTGAACATTTTTTTGTCATTATACAAATTATTATATATATTCCGAATAAACCTATAGTCTTTATTATAGTTTATATCAAGTTTAAGATTTTTGAATGCTTTTTTTTTCGGACATTTAACAGTTCTTACCTTACACCACTTCAAATTTTTTTCTTTTTCTCTTTTATAATCAAAAAAATTAAGATGAATATGTTCTTGGTATTTTTTTTGTAATTTCTTTTTTATCAATTCATTTAAATGTTTAAAGCTAAAAACTTCAGCTCCAATTCCATCTGGGTAGTTATTATTATAAAAATTCTGAATATTGCTAGCAAAAAAGGGTTTTTTAAAATTAGTATAATATGAAATTATTCTATCTATCTCTTCTGGATCAGGGATAGCATTATCACCAGGAAATCTTACAATCGTATTAATATTATATTTAATACAAGCAAGGTAGTATCTTTTTAAAACATTGTTCTCTGGTCCAAAAAAAAAATTTACTTTTTTAAAAGTTATTGATTTTGATATATTTCGCTCTTTTCTTTTATTAGGCATTACCACAATTATCTTGTCGGCTAATTTTGATTTTATTAACCTTTGAACAATTCTATATAATAAAGATTTTCCTTTTAATTTTTTTGAAATTTTGCCTGGCAGTCTCTTGGATCCAAACCGTGCTTGAACGATTATCGCGATTTTTTTTTTCACTTAAATTATACTTCTTCCACCATCAATCAAAATATTTTGACCAGTTATAAATTTTGATTTTTTTGAGAGCAAAAAAGAAATTATTTCAAATACATCCTCTCTTTCTGCTAACTTTTTCATTGGTATAACTTTTTTTAAATTTTGAATTAATTTTTTTCTTTGTTTATTTTTGATAGGTGCAGGAGATACCATATTCACTCTAATGTTATCTTTGGCATATAAAGCTGCGAAATATTTGTTTAGACCAACCATGCCATGTTTAATTACACTATAATCTAACGATTTTTTAAAATTCTTATAAACACCTGTGTAAATTTCTTGATTAGGCGCAACAATTGAAAGATCTGATCCAACATTAATTATTGAGCCGTATTTATTAGCACACATTTTTTTTGCAAAAAATTCAATTAAATTTTGAGACCCTTGAAGACTTACAGTTAAATTTTTAATAAGAACTGACGTCGCATAATTGTAAGAATTTACATCTTTTGGAACCGAATCTATTGCAGCGTTATTAATCAAATGCACTATAGCTTTTCTTTTTTTTATGAAATCTAGTTTCTCTATTAATTCATTAGGTTTTGTAATATCGCATTTAATATTTACGATATTTTTTTTTCTAATGGAATTTTTTTGGTTTATATCTAAAGAGTAGACCTTGTAAGTTTTTGAAAGAGCCTTCGCTAAATATGAACCCAAAAATCCATTTCCACCACTTATAACTACTTCTTCTCTCATATTGATTGACCACCATCCATAATTATATTTGATCCTAAAAAATTTGATTTCTTATCCAAAATTAGTTTTATTAACTTAAATATAGAATTTGGATCACAAAAACTTTTAGTAGGTACGTTTTTATTTATATAATTTAATGTTTTATATTTATTTTTTTTTAATCTTCTAAACCAATTATTATTTTTTAAAAGTATATTTCCTGGAGAAATTATATTGACCCTTACATCATCCTTTGAGAATTTTTTAGAAATTAATTTACCATAAAAATTCAAAGCACTTTTAGAGACAGAGTATTCAATTGGAGCATCAAATAATATTTTTTTTCCCGCAATTGAGGAAAAAATTATTATATCAATTTCTTTCATTTTATAAAATTTTGAAAATATTTCTATCGTTAAAACAACAGACAGCAAATTGTCTTTTAAACTTTTTGTCCAACGTGCCTCAACATTTTTAGACTTTAGGGAGCTTTTACCTGCACAAAAAATAAGACAATCTATTTTTTTTAATTTTTTTTTTATTTTCTTAAAAGAGGATATTAACTCCATTTCATTTGAAAGGTCACACTCGTAAGAATTTAAATCCTTTACAGTTTTTCTTGATATATTTATTACATTATTGTTTTCTTTTTGTAATTTTCTAGCTAAAAAATTTCCTAGTCCTGAAGATCCACCTGTCACAATTATATTTTTTTTCATAAGTAACTTTCTAAATATTTTTTATTTTCTAATAGTTTTTTTACGAAATTTTTTTTCGGAAGTGCCGTTTGAAGAATTAGATTTCCGTTATATTTTCTTTTTTTAATTAAATTAGTCAAATGCATAATTTGTGCGTTACCCTTTCCTAAATCAACTGTTTTTCCAAATTTATATCTATCTTTAATGTGAATATTTTTAACATATTTAAAGTATATTTTTTCATCTTTTATTTTGTAATTCAACGATGCACTGTTTCCAGAATCGTAATTTATTCCAAAAGTTTTAGATTTAAACTTTTTTATAAAAGAAAGCAATTTTCTTGGCTTAAAATCACTTTCAAATAAAATTAAAGTATTTTTGTTTAAATTTTTTAAAAATTTTTTTGAGTTAAAATATTCAATTACTTTGTTCTCCTCATACTTGCTTTTAATACTTGAATTATCAACTAAAGGAATAATAAACTTTTTTATATAAATTTTTTGTGAAACTCTTATCACTTTTTCTAAAATATATTTGGATTTAGTTTCGTCTTTTATATTTACTTTAAAAAACGGTCTTTCCATAAAAAAATCACAAGTTAGCGAGTCTGCTCTAACTTTATTTGTGTTCATTGCTGTTTTGTATTTATTTTTAAGTCTTGAGTTAAAAGTTGGATTTTTTGATAAATTTGAGAAATTTGCAGTCAATTCTATTATTCTTAATTTATTTTTTTTTGCTAAGTATAATTCTTTTTTCCAGTTAATTGCGGGAAAGAACTGAATAAAATTTTTATTTTCGGAACCTACTAAGCGTCCCTGCATAAAACCTATTTTTAACCTTTTTTTCACTATAATAATTTTTTTTTATTAATTTTATAACATATTTTCTTTACAGTTCAATAAATGAACGTTATAGTTCAATTTATGAACAATAATAATGACGAATTTGAGATATTGAGAAAAATAGATGTGAATTTGAAAGTAAGTCAAAGAAATATGGCATACGAACTCGGATTCAGCCTCGGAAAATTAAACTATTGCTTAAAAGCTCTTAAAAAAAAGGGTTTTATAAAAATAAGAAATTTTAAAAATTCAAAAAATAAAAGCGACTATGTATATTTGTTAACTCCAAAGGGGTTTACTCATAAATCCAAAATGGCCTACTTTTTTATGAAGCAGAAACTTAAAGAATATGAAGAACTAAAGAAAGAGATTGAAAAAAATAAAAAATACAAAAAAAAATGATTTTTCCTCTAAAAAAATATTCAAAAGTTATAAATTATTACAAAGATTATATTAAAAACCTTGACGAGGTTTTAAACAGAATAGATGAAAAAAAATTAGAACAAGCAGCTAGTTTAATTGAAAAAAAAATAAAATTAAAAAAAAATATTTTCCTATGTGGGAATGGAGGCTCTGCATCCATAGCAAATCATTATGTTGCCGATTATTTAAAATTACTTAGGTCAGATACTAACCTAAAACCAAAATTCATTAGCTTAGTATCTAATATAGAATTAATCACAGCAATATCAAATGACATTAAATACGAAGATATTTTTTCTTATCAACTGGAAACTTTAGGAAACAACGAAGATCTTATTATCCTAATTAGTTCTTCTGGAAACTCTAAAAATTTGGTTAAAGCAATAAACACTGCAAAAAAACTAAAAATGCACACTATAAGTTTTATTGGCTTTAATGGTGGAACAATCAAAAACAAATCAGACATATTCATACATTCAAAAATGGAAAATTATGGTATTACAGAAGATGCAGCACACATACTGATGCATATAATAACTCAATTTTTACGGCAAAAAAATTTAACAAAAAACTTCAAAAAAATTAGATTTTAATGAACTATTACATATATTTAAAATATTACTTTTCAAAAATAATTTTAACTTTAAAAAAATGAAATATCACTGGTTTAAACCATTATCTCACACAAATAAATATCTTATTACTGCAAAAAAAACTATTTTAGCTAACAAAATGACAATGGGCAAAAATTGTTTTCTGCTTGAAGAAAAATTAAGGAAAATTTTAGGTGTTAAATACATTGTTTTAACAACAAGTGGTACGAGTGCACTTATGATGAGTACAATTGCTTCAGATATAAAACCAAAAGACTTAGTTTATGCACCTAATTACACCTGGATAGCTTCTGTAAATCCTGCAAAAATTATGGGTGCAGAGGTAAAACTAATAGATAGCAAACATCATTCAGAAATTATTGATTTCGATATATTAAATAAGTTGATTAAAACAAGACCCCCAAAACTTGTAATACTTACACATTTAAATGGTCAGGCAAATTACAACTCTTTATTCAATTCTTTAAAAAAAAAACATAAATTTTTTGTTATTGAGGATGCTGCACAAGCATTGTTATCTAAGTCTGACGATGGAATTTATTGTGGAACCAAATATGAGGTAGGATGTTTTTCATTAAGTATAACAAAACCAATAAATATGATTTACGGGGGTTTTTGTGCAACAAACTCCAGAAAAATTTATAATAAACTTATTGCAATAAGAAATAATGGAGTGAATGCAGAACCCGAAAATGCAAGATTAGAGCTAGCATCAGAGCTAGGATTGAATTTAAAACCTAGTGATCTTCATGCATCTATTGGATTAATTAACTTAAACTCAAGAAACTTAAGAGTGAAAAATCTAAAAAGAATATTTGAATATTACAAAAAAAATATCAAGAATAAAAAAATTAACTTTTTAAGTGTTGAAGGTAAAAATACTGTACCATGCTATCCACAAATCTTAGTTAAAAATAGAGAAAAATTTGAAAAGCACTGCTCAAAAAATGAAATTGGTTTGCATCTTGGCATAAGATGTTTAAATAAAACAAGAAAATTCTTTAGTAAAAATAATCTTAATTTAAAACATTCGATTGAATTTTCTAACAATGTTGTGCGGCTACCATCTGGACCTGGCTATAAATTAAAAGATTTAGAGAAAATAGTTAAAGTAATCAATAAATATTAAATGAAAAGAAAACTTAAAATTAGTTTTATAGGTGCGGGCTTCATGGCCCAAATTGCACATATTTGTAATTTTAAAAAAAATAATAAGGTTCAGTTATGGGATATAGCTGACTATGATCATAAAATGGCAGCTGGAGTTAAAAAAAAATTTGGATTTAAAGGTATTGCCACAAAAAATGCTGAAACAGTTATAAATAATAAACCTGACGCAGTTGTAATTATTGTACAAAGACCCTTGATGACGAATTTAATAAAAAAATGTTTCAAAAAAAAATTAAATGTTATGTCTGAAAAACCACCCGCATATTCCTATGTTGAATATATGAAATGTAAAAGGCTATCAGGTAAGAAAATTTGGATTAAGGGATATAATAGAAGATGTGATCCTGTTGTTAGACATTTTAAAAGAAACTTTTATAGATACCATAAAATTTTTGGGGATCTATTGAATGTTAAATATGAAATTAGGTTAGGTAACTCATATATGGGTGAAAAACACAGAGTTAAGCCAACACTTAAAAAAAAAATTTGGAAAGGAATAAGAAATAAATTTCCAAAATGGTTAAAAAATAAACATAGAAATATGTATGAATACCACCTTAATTCTGCATGTCATTATTTTGATCTTTTTGATTTTTTTAAAATACAACCTAAAAATAATTTTAATTCAATTATAAACAAAGATATTTTCCAATCATCATTTATTGGTAGGTATAAAAATAATACACCTCATTGTAACCTTTTAATTACTAATAGTAGAGTAAAAGGTTGGGAAGAAAGTATTTCTTTTCTCTTTAGGAATGGTAATTGTAGTATTAATTTTGAGACGCCTTTAAATAAAAGCAAGAGTCATAAACTAGTTATTACTAATGGAATTACTGGTAAAGTGACTACAATTTCGAAAAAAAAAATAAATAGTTTTGAGGAACAATCTCGAATATTTACCGATTTAATTTTAAGATTAAAAAAAAAAGATCTTGTTGATTTTAAAGATGGGGAAAATTCGCTTAAGTATTATGAAGAAATTTGGAAAAATTTTCAAAACAAAAGTTTAAAATGACTTGGGAAAATTATTATAAAAGAAATAAGATTTTACCAAACATAGACCTTAAAGGATACAACAAAAAAATTCTGAATATACATCGAAAATCTTTCTACCACTCGGTAGGTTTGAATGTGGGAGACTTTAGAAATAAAACTTTTTTGGAACTTGCGCCAGGTTCAGGATATAACGCTTTTTTTCTGTTAAATCATGGAATAAAAAAAATTGACTTAGTGGACTTTAATACTGAGGCAATTAAGAAAATAAATCAAAATTTAAGAAAATTTAAAAAAAAATTTACAGTTAAAAAAAAAGATATTACAAAATTTCAAACTAATAAAAAGTATGATTACGTTTTAATAGAAAACGCTTTGTTCAACGTTAAAAATCCTGAAATCTTATTAATGAAATTATTCAATTTTGTAAAAAAAAAAGGTTTTTTGATTATTACGACAAGTGATCAGTTTTCTTTGTTTAGTGAAAAACTGAGGGGATTAATTTCTCATCTTGTAATATGTAAAAAATTAAAAAATCAAAGTTTTGATAACAAAACAAAATATCTAGCCAAATTCTTTGAAAGTCATTTAAAGAGTTTAAAATCACACACAAGATCTCCAGATTTATGGGTCCAAGATAATATATTGCATTATGGATCCTTTACTGAAAAAAAATATTTCCCAATAGATAAAATAATAATGACATTAAATAAAAAATTTAAAAAAAGATTTGTAATTTGGAAAACTTCCCCAGATTTTTTCACTTTTTATAAATGGTATCGATTAAGCAATAATCAAATGATTAATTCAAAAGTGAATAAAGACTACCTTGATAATTTAATAAATTTCGTTCATATTGATGAAAAATTTAATTCTAAATTAATTGATAGAAAGAAGTTTTTCAACTTAGTATCTATAATAAATTTAAAAATTAATCAGATTAAAGAAGGTAAAGATTTATCAAATAAATTTATAAAAGATATTTCAAAAAAAATAAATTCTCTTTCATTCTATTTAAATAAAATAAAAAAAAACAACAAAGTTTCTAAAAGTTTAAATGAACTTGTAAAATTTTCAAATAACTTAAATATAAAAAATAGATCCTTTGTAAAACTCAAGAATTTTAAGAAATTTTGGGGTCATGGAACATTTATTATAGCTATTAATAAAGAATAAAATGATAGTCTTGTATCTGACAAACAAAACTGCCTCAAATAGAAACAAAATACCCAATTTTATTAAAAAAAAAGGTGATAAAGTAATCATAAGGTCTGGCAAAATCTCAATAAAATTTCTAAAGAAAAATAATGTAAATTTTATTATTTCAGATAGATACACTCATTTGATACCAAAAAAAATTATAGATTTTAAAAAAAATAAAATAATTAATTTTCATAATTCTTATCTTCCATTAAATAGGGGATACCACCCACTTTTTTGGGCAATTTTTAATAAAACAGTGTTAGGTGTTACGATACATTTAATTGATGAAGGAATTGACACAGGAAAAATTATCTACCAAAAAAAAATAAGATATAAATCAACAGATACGTTGAGAGTATTATATGATAAACAGAGATTAACATTTTTTGATTTATTTAAAAAAAATTGGTCTCAAATCAAAAAAAGTAATTTTAAATTAAAATCGAATAATAAAAAAAAAGGTTCAATTAGATACAAAAAAGATAATAAATTATTTCTAAAAAAGTTAAAAAATAGCTGGGATACTTCTGTTAGAGATGTTCAAAAAATAAGAATAAATATATGAATACAATAGATTTAGTAAAAAAAATTAGGTACGAAATTATTAATATGTCCTATAGATCAAAAGCTCCACACTTAGCCTCCTCTCTTTCATGTGCAGATATTATTACCGTTTTGTATGAAAAAATTTTGAAAATAAATAAAAAAAATATGAACATTTCAGATAAATTTATTTTAAGCAAAGGACATGCAGCCACAAGTCTTTATGCTATTTTATCATATAAAAAATATTTCAACAAAAAAAAACTTATGAATTATGCGAAAGCAGGTTCTTTATTAGAGGAGCACCCAAATCCAAAAATAAAAGGTGTCGAAGCACCAACAGGATCTCTGGGTCACGGTTTACCAATTGGATGTGGTATGGCATTAGCAGCTAAAATAAAAAAATATAAATTTAGGACTTTTGTATTGCTTGGAGATGGAGAGTGTAATGAAGGTAGTATATGGGAGTCGGCTATGTTTGCCTCTGCAAAAAAACTGAATAACTTAGTTGCGATTGTAGATTACAATAAATGGCAAGGCACTGGTAGATCAAATGAAATTATGCATTTAAAACCAATGCATACCAAATGGAAAAGTTTTGGTTGGCATGTAGTAAATATAAATGGCCATAATCATCAAACACTTTATAAAGTTTTGAAAAAAAAAAATACTAAACCAACAGCAATCATTGCAAATACCATAAAGGGAAAAGGGATTTCATTTATGCAGGATGATAATAATTGGCACTATAGAATACCAACTATAAATGAATTAAAAATTGCAAAAAAGGAGCTTAAAATTTAATGAGAAATTCTTTTTCAGACGAGATTACAGTTTTAGCGAAAAAAAATAAAAAGATAGTTTTATTATCTGGGGATATAGGAAATAGAATTTTTGATAAATTTAAAAAAGATCATCCAAATCGTTTTTATAATTGTGGAATTGCAGAAGCATGCATGACAGGTGTAGCTGCGGGTATTTCAAAAACCGGACTTCACCCTATAACTTATACTATAGCTACTTTTAATACTTTAAGAAACTATGAACAAATAAAGCTAGATTTATGTTACCCTAACCTAAAATCTACTATTGTTGGAACTGGAGCTGGACTATCTTATTCATCTTTAGGTTCTACGCATCACTCACTTGAGGATATTGCATTAATGAGAAATCTGCCAAACATGACAATTTTCTGCCCATCTGATCCTAACGAAGTAAGAAAAATATTAAGAGACTCACTTAAAATTAAAGGACCCGTATATATTCGTCTTGGTAAAAAAAATGAACCAAACTTTAGTAACAGAAAAAGAATCGGCACTTCTGACTTACTAGTAAAAGGTTCAAAAAATCTAATAATTAGCGTTGGAAATATTTTAGCAGAGTGTATTTATGCCAGCAAAATATTAAAAAATAATTACAAAGTAGATAATGCTGTTCTAGATTTAAGAAAAGTTAAACCATTAAATTCAATAAAATTAAAAAAATTTATTCAATCTTTTACAAAAGTTTTTATAGTTGAAGAACATTACTCTTCTAATGGAGCCGGAACAGCAATAATTGAATGGTTTGCTAATGAACAAAAATCAATAAATAGTTTTGTATCTTTAGGTATAAAAAATGAATTCATTCATGGGAGTGGTGCTCAATCAAATTCTCGTGAAATAGCAGGTATTTCTGCAAAGAAAATTGTTAAAAGAATTTTAAGAAAAATTAAATAATTTAAGATATGGGTGAATTCAATTCTGAATTGTTTGGCAGAAACAATAATCTCACTTTAATAAAATTTAAAAAAAAAACTTTTATAAAAAAAGTTTATGCTAAAAATCATACAACTAAATTTAGTAGAGCTTACACCGAATTATTTTTCATAAAGAAATTATTAGAATGTAAAATAAACAATATCCCAAAGATTAAGCATTCAGATTTAAAAAAAAATTTTATTATTTTTGAAAAAATTGAGGGCAAAAAAATAGTTAAGGTCAAACGGGAGGATTTAATTCAGTGTCTAGATTTTTTAAAATCTTTGAATAAAAATAAAATAAAAAAAAAGTTTAATAATTTTCAATATGCATCTGATAGTTGTAGGTCATACAAAGATCACGTCACATGTGTTCAGAAAAGAATTATGAACTTGATTAAAATTAAATCAAAAAATAATAATATTTTAAATGTAAAAAAATTTATAAAGAAATATTTATTTACAAGTTTCTGCAATTCAAAAAAAAAATTGATAAATTCAGTTACTCAAAAAGAATATAAAAAGAAAATGAATTTAAGCGAATTAATGCTATCCCCATCCGATTTTGGCTTTCATAATATCATAAAAAAGAAAAAAAACTTGTATTTTCTAGATTTTGAATATTCTGGATTTGATGATCCATTAAAATTATTATCTGATTTTTTATGCAATCCTGATTATAAAATAAGCAAAAAAGACAAAAGATTTTTTATAAAAAATTTTCTTAAAATTTTCAATTATAAGAATATTGAAAAAAAATTTGATTTGATATTTAGTTTTCACCAAATAAAATGGTGCACAATGTTATTGAACGACATTCTAAGTAAAAAATATCAAAAAAGAAGACAATTCGTTAGCGCTAATCAAAAAAAACTTAATATTAAAAAAAATTTTTACACTGCGAAAAAATATTTCTTTAATTTAAGTAAAATCTAATATAAAGGTTCGTTATTAATTATGGCAATAAAAAACTACCTCATAGAGCAATACAAAAATAATTCAAAACTAAAAATAAACCATAGTTATTTAGTTGAACAGTTCCACGATTATAAAAAAATTTTTAAAAAAATTGAAAAAGTAGTAAAGTTTGGTGACTACACACTAGGCTCAGAGGTTGACAATTTTGAAAAAAATCTAGCAAAAAGAACAGGTTCAAAATTTGCAATTGGAGTTGGAAATGGCACAGATGCACTTTTTTTAGCTCTAAAAGTTTTTAATATTGGGCATGGAGATGAAGTTATAACGACACCTTATACTTTTATAGCTACTACAGCATCAATAGTGACTTCTGGAGCAAAACCTGTTTTCGTTGACATAAAAAACGATTATAATATTGATGAAAATAAAATTGAAAAAGCTGTTACCAAAAAAACAAAAGCTGTAATGATAGTCCATTGGAGCGGTAGACCGTGCGAATTAGATAAAATAAAAAAAATCTGTAAAAAATATAAACTTAAATTAATCCAAGATAGTTGTCATGCAATCGACGCAAAATTTAAAGGTAAAAGTATTGTTTCTTACGGGGATATTTGCACTTATAGTATGCATCCGCTTAAAAACTTAAATATTTGGGGTGATGGTGGATTTATGCTTACACAGAATAAAGAAATCGCAAAAAAAATTCAATTGTTACGAAATCATGGATTAATAAATAGAGATAGATGCGAAGTATTTGGTTTTAATTCTAGATTGGATACACTTCAAGCAGTTGTCGCGAATTACAAGCTTAAAAATAAATTGAATAAGATAACTAATATGAGGATACGAAATGCTAAATTATTTGATAAATTATTAAAAAAAAACCCAAAAATTAAAACAGTTAAAAGAGAAAAATATTTAAAAGAAGTTTTTCATTTATACCAAATAAATTTAAAACAGAGAGACAAGCTTGCCAAATATTTGAATAAACATGGTATTGATGCGAAAGTTCATTACCCAACACCTGTTTATCTTCAGCCTGCAGCTAAATTTTTAAAGCATAAAAAAGGGGATTTCCCGGTTGCAGATTATATGGCAAAAACAAGCTTATCTTTACCTGTTCATGAATTTGTAAAAAAAAGCGATATTTATCAAGTCTCAAAATTAATAAATAATTTTTTGAAATAACTTATTTCATTATGAATATTTTAATTACTGGAGGATGTGGATATATTGGCACTTTGTTGACTGAAAAATTACTTAAGATGAGTCATTCAGTCATAGTTATTGATAATCAGTTGTTTGGAAATTTTCTTAAAAAAAAAAGAAATTTAATTATCTATAAAAGAAATATTTTAGAAATTAATCAAATTAAAATTAAAAAAAAAATTGATATAATTATTCATTTATCTTCTATTGCTAATGACCCTATGGCTGATTTAAATCCAAATTTGAGTTGGGAAACCTCATCGTTGGGTACTATGGAATTGATTAAATTTTCAAAAAAGAAAAAAGTTAAAAGAATAATTTATGCATCATCAGGATCTGTTTATGGCATAAAAAAAGAACTGAAAGTACATGAGAACTTGGATTTACACCCGATTTCTTTGTATAATAAAGTAAAAATGGTAACAGAGAGAATTCTTCTTTCACATAAAAATGAATTTGAGGTATTTATAATAAGACCTGCTACAGTATGTGGATTTTCTCCAAGAATGAGGCTGGACTTGACAGTTAATGCTTTAACTTTTAGCGCACTAAATAAAAAAAAAATCACTGTTTTTGGAGGTAAACAAATCAGACCAAACATACACATAGACGATATGGTTGATCTGTATCTTTTTTTAATGAAAACCAATAAAAAAAATTGTGGTATTTACAATGCTGGGTTTGAAAATAAATCAATTAATCAAATTGCCAACATGGTTAAAAAAAATATTCCTTCTAAGATTAAGATAATTAAAAGTAAAAATGATCCTAGAAGTTATAGATTAAGCTCACAAAAGCTAATAAAAATTGGATTTAAGCCTAAAAAAGGTATTATTTTTGCAATCAAAGAACTAAAAAAGTTATATTTAATGAAAAAACTTAAAAATAAACCCTATTACCATTCTGTTTTGTGGCTAAAAAAGTTAATCAAACATGCTTGAAAATATCTATGAAAATAAACTAAGTAAGTCTTATCTATCAAATGGCTACGTAATTGAAGAAAGTAATGAGAAAAAAACCTTAAATGATATAAGATCTATTTTTATAAAAAATATTAATAAATTACTTCCTAAGACTAAGAGTAAAAAAGATGATTATATTTTAAATTATTTACACAAATTTATTGGCGTAAAAGATCTAAATTCTTTTAGGTTGGAAATAATACATAAAATCAATAGAACCGATAATTTTAGAACAAAATATTTTAAAGTCTCCAAAAAGATGGTCGAGACAATTGTTGGAAATGAACTTGCTATGCAAACCAAGATAAATCTAAGTATACAAATTCCAGGTGACGATTCATCTTTGCTTCCAGTTCACGCTGATACTTGGTCAGGTCTATCTCCTTTTGAAACTGTTGTTCTGATGCCTTTGGTGGATTGTTATAAAACAAAATCAATGTTCATACTCCCATCAAATAAATCAAAAATTATAAAAAAAATTTTTAAAAGCAATGTAAAAACTACAAAAGACATTTTTCAAAAAATTAAAAAAGATATTAAGTGGTTAAAAATAAATTATGGTCAAATTTTAATTTTTGATCAAACCCTACCTCATGGAAATGTTGTGAATAAAGAAAAAGAGACTAGGTGGACAATGAATTGTAGGTTTAAAGGAGTTTTTACACCTTATAAAGATAAAAAATTGGGGGAATTTTATGAACCAATAACTTTAAAGTCTGCAACTAAAAGAGGACTAAGTTATAAACTTCCAAATGAGAAATAAAAAACTTAAAGGATATATCTTTAGCAGACCTTTTATGGGTGAGAGGGTACCCCAGCACGTACAAAATATAGTTTTGAGAGATTATTGTGAAAAAAACAATTTTATATTTTTAATGAGTGCAACCGAATATTCGATGAAAAATAGTCATCTTATGTTATTCCAAACGTTAAATGATATAAAAAACTTTGATGGAATAGTTTTTTACAGTTTATTTCAATTACCTGAAAATAACATTACTAGAAAGAAAATTTTAGATAAAATATTAAAAATGAAAAAAGAAATCCATTTTTCTTTGGAACAAATGAGAATGTCAAGTAAAAACGATTTGGAAAAAGTTGAGGAAATTTGGAAAGTAAGAAAAATTCTGCCATTCTGTCCAAAAAAATTATGAAAAAAGAAACCAAGTTTATTAGCCATTTACATAAATCTACTAGTAGAAATTATCTGGCACGAGTAAACAAAAAAAAACCAAAATTTATGAAAAATGCAAAAAAATATTCCTTTGATTATTGGGATGGATCGAGACATCAAGGTTATGGAGGCTATAAGTATATACCAGGCAGATGGAGAAAGACCGCAATAAATATTATAAAGTATTATAACTTAAAAGCTGGTTCAAAAGTTCTAGATGTAGGATGTGGCAAAGGTTATTTATTATTTGAAATGTTATTAATCGAACCGGGTCTTAAAATATATGGAACAGATATATCTCATTATGCAATTAAAAATTCAAAAAAAGAAATCAAAAATAGCTTAATAAAGCATGATATCTCAAAAAAATTGCCTTTTTCAAAATCATACTTCGATCTTGTCATATCTCTAAATACGATTCATAATTTAGAAATTTATAATTTAGAAAATGCAATTAAAGAGATACAAAGAGTTGGAAAAAAAAAATTGATCGTTGTTGAAAGTTATAGAAATGAAAAAGAGCTATTTAATTTGCAATGCTGGGCTTTAACTTGCCAGTCTTTTTTTAGTAAAAAGGAATGGATTTGGCTTTTTAAGAAGCTTAAATATGATGGCAATTTCGAATTTATTTATTTTTAAATGAAAAAATTTTTTATAAAACTCAATTTGATAAATTTAATTTTTTTTAATCTTATTTTAATTTAGGTAATTGGTAATATGCAAAAAATAAATTCAAAAAATATAAAAAAAATATTGTATCAATTGAAAAAAAATAAAAAAACAATTGGTTTAGTACATGGAGTATTTGACGTTCTACATGCGGGGCATTTACTTTATTTTGAAGAAGCAAAAAAAAATGTAGATTTTCTAATTGCATCAGTTACCTCCGACAAATACGCAACCAAAGCCCCAGGAAAACCTATATTTGATATAGAAAACAGATTGAAGGTTTTACGATCTTTAAAATCAATTGATTATGCGATGGAGAGCAATTTTTCCTCAGCAGTTGAAGTAATAAATGAAATAAAACCATCTTTTTATTTTAAAGGAAAAGATTATGAAAAAAGTAAGGATATTTCAGGAAATTTGAGAAAGGAAATTAATGCAGTTAAAAAAAATAAGGGCAAATTTATAATAACAAATACAAAATTGTATTCCTCAAGCAAAATAATAAATGAGAAATTTGATTATCTAAATAAGGATGCTAAAGCTTTTTTAGATACATATAATAAAAATAATCTGAGAAACAAAATTGATTTTTTTCAGAACTTAAATAAAAGAATTTTAGTTATTGGTGATCCTATTTTAGATATTTATAAAATGGTATCTCCATCTGGAAAATCGAATAAAGCTAACGTACTATCTACAAGAATTCTTTCGGAAAAACTCTATGCTGGTGGCACACTTCTTGTTTCAAATATTCTTAAAAATTTCTCAAAAAATGTCACTCAAGTCTTAAGTTCTAATAAGAAAAATAATTTTAATTTAAAACAATTACTAAATCCCAAAATCAAAAAAATTAAGATTTCCTCTAAAACTGGCTTCATTGAAAAGGTGAGATATCTTGATGAATACTATTTAAATAAACTTTTTCAAGTTACTAAAAACGAGGAAAGTGAACTTGATGATAAATCAAAAAAAATTATTTTAAATTATTTAAGAAAAAATTTTATGAAGTTTGATAAAATTTTTATTTTTGATTACGGATACTTTTCAGTTTTTAAAGATATGTTAAAACTTTTAAATAAAAATAGAGATCTTCAAAAAAAACTTATTATTAATTGTCAAAGTAATTCTTATAATTTTGGATTTAATTTAGCCAACAAATACAAATCTGCTGAAATTATGGCCATGGATGAAATTGAATTTAGGTTGTGTTGTAAAGATAGAAAAACAGAAATTAAAAAATTAATTAAAAGTAATATTGAATTATTTAGTAAGTTTAAGATTTTAATTGTAACTCAGGGAAAAAATGGCAGCTATATTATAACAAAAAAGAAAATATATTATATACCAACATTGTTTAAGTTTGCAAAAGATACAATTGGATGTGGCGACGTTTTTCTAGCAATATTTGGTTTAGCACACACCTCAAAATTATTTAATATTATAGATTGTAGCTTACTAGCTCACGTGGCTGCTGGTATTCATGCAAATTACCAAGGCAATGAAAATTATATATCTAAAAGTAAGCTTATTGAGACGGTAAAAAATATAATTAAGAAATAATTTTTGTTTGAGATCTCAAAAATGGACCAATAGAGAATTCATGATAAATTGCAAATTTAGATAATATATTATATCTGTGAAAAGTTTTTTTTGGGATAGAAAGAATAATTTTATTTTTATCATCTAATATTACATTTTCTTTAATATCGAGATTTTTTTTGAAAAACTCTATTTTAACCTTACCTTTTATCATTTGAACAGTCTCTCCATTTTTTAGGTGAGAATGAATTTTTTGTTCAGAACTTTTTCTATGCAAAATAATCATATTATGTTTTTTTGATTTTTGATTTGAATGTAAATTTACTCTTACGCTTTTTTTTGTAAAATTTGAAATAAAAATTAAGCAATTAATAAGTTTTTTATTTACGACTGGTAAATTTTTTCCTTTATAAAAGTACGATTCTGTTTTTGCTGTTTTATCCTCATGATAATTGTTTTTTCTTAAATATTTTTTTGAAATTAAATATTGATTTTTTTTTTTCATATTATGTCCAATTAGAAGCTAATTTTTTAAACTCTTTTATGTATATATCGAGTGAAGTTTCAGCTTGTTTCTTAGTTAAAATTAATGGAGGTGTGAAGCAAGCACGATGAAATTTAGAGCTTATTAACAAAGCATGTTTTTTTTTTAATATTTCACCAAGTTTTTCACTGAACATATCTCTATTTTTACATTTATACTCAAATGAAAATCTTAGTCCTCTTCCTCTGACATCAAAGAAAAAATCATGATTATTTAATTCAGAAATCAATATATTTCTCATATGATTGCCTATAAAATTAACTTGGTCTAAAAATTTTTTATTATTAACAATTTTTTGAACTGATAAAGCTGCAGCAGCTGATAAAGAGTGTCCTTGATATGTTGTTGTATGTTGAAGACGTCCTTGAACATTTTTTATGATATTTGAGATCTTCTTTGTAGTAAAAACTGCACTTAAGGCCCCGTAACCTGCAGCAAGTGTTTTACCTATGAAAAGAAAATCTGGAGTGATATCATCGTAATCACAACAATACATTTTTCCTGAAGTACCTGTGCCACAGTATATTTCATCCAATAAAAGGTGAACATCATACTTATCACAAATTTTTCTTATATATTTCCAATAGTTTGGTGCGGGAGGCACATCTCCAATTAGACCACCCATTATTGTCTCTCCTACAAACCCAGCCACATTCTCTGGTCCAATCTTTAAAATTTTTTTTTCTAACAAAGATGATGATCTTCGTGAATACTCTTCCAAACTTTCTCCTTTTTGCATAAGATATTTTGGGTGATGCATTTGAATTCTCGCTCTTTTCTGAGATAGCCCTTTTCTATAAAATTCTAAATTAGGTCTTTCGCCAAGCGATAAAGCATCAGCAGTTGAACCATGATAAGATTGAGTTCTAGAGATAAACCATCTTTTTTTTGGCTTTCCTGAATCATAATGAGTTTGATAACTCATTCTCATTGCAGCCTCGCAGGCTTCTGCGCCAGAATTTCCTGAAAAATAGACTTTATCTAACTTATTTTTTTTATTTTTACATAAAATGTTAGATAATTGCTCTAAATTCGGATCGGTCCATACCTTATAATCAATGTGATTAAATTTTTTAATCTGTTTTTTTATTGAGGAATTTACTTTAGGATTTGACCAACCAAGGATTGCGTATGAAGTACTACCACCAGTGAGATCTAAATATTTTTTTCTTTTAGTAAATAAATAACAGCCATTAGCTTTAACTATTTTATCTGGAATTTTTTTATTTGGGAATACTCTTAACAATTTTGACATATTTAATAGACTTTATATTATTTTTAAACAAGTTATTCAGAACTTTTATACTGCAAAATTAATTTAAATCAAAAGATAAATTGTTTTCATAAATTAATCTAAATAATGGAAATTATACCGTTTTGTTCAAAAAATGAACAATAATTACGAAATTTTAAAAATTAATTGAAATTTATCAATATTTATAGTTTAAAGATTTTTACAAAAATGAAAAAAAATAAATGACCATTTTTAGAACAAAAAATTACAAAATTTTATGTCAAAGTTTTCATTGATAAGAATAAAATATTTCTTTGCCAATTTAAAACCAAGAATTTTAGGATATAAAAATCTATTAATTTCAAATAACGAAATTTCAAATTTACAAAAATCAAATAAAAAAATTTGCCTTGTATATGATTTAAAAACTCAACCAGTTAGCATGGGTAACTATGCGCAGCTAATATTCTTTGCGAGATATCTTAGCATAAAAGGTTACAAGATATATATCTATATAATTAAGAATAAAAGCTTAAAACAGAGTAAAAGGGAAATTGAAAGCAAAAAATATCTTTTTGAATTTTTCAATAATTTACCGAAAATACTAATTAAAAAAAATTTAATGCAAATTAAATTTTTTAACTGGGATCAGGCTGTCAAAAATATAGAAGATAACAAATTATATGTTTTTTTTAAAAAAAAAACTTATGAAAGGAAATTGTCACCGAATAATTACGTAAATAGTGCTCTTATTAATCTTTCATTGGGCGAAGAGAAAAAATTTTTTAATAAATTTTTAATTAGCGATAAAACATTTAAGAAATTTTCAAATAAAAAAATTAAAAATTTCAAAAAAAAAAAGTATGTAACCATCCTATTTAGATACGATAGATATAATCCAGTGCGTAATACAAAAAAAAATGAAATTATTAAAATTTTTAGATCTATTAATTTAAAATTCCCACATTTAAATATTATGATTATTTCAGACAAGCAAGGCTGTATGAAAGCAAAAAAATTTTTAAAAAATAAAAAAAATATTTTTTATTCAAAAGATTTTTCGTCTTCCGTCTACTCAGATATATATTTACAGCTAAGATCTGATTTTTGTGTTGCATCAAATAATTCTGGAGGTATGGCATTGTGGCATCATTTTTCAAACCGAAATTTTTGTTTTTCAAATTATATGGGATTACATGTCAGACTAAAATATAATTATTATTATCAAACCCATAAAATATTTCCCTGGTGGAACAGCAAACAAAGACTCAGAACGTCTATTCACTTAAAAGATTTGATTAACTTAATTGATAGTTATCAAAATTAAATAAATCCTAATTATATTAATTTAAATTTTTTGTACAAATTTATTAAAGAAAAATTTTAATTTATATTTTTGGGTTTTATTTTCCATTAGATTATGGGTTTTTTAATTTAAAATATCTAATTAAATTATACTATAAACTTTACAGTTCAACAATTGAACAGTATAGTGTTCATAAAATGAACCAATATATTAAAATTAATTTAAAGTTTAATTCTATTTGGGAAATAAATTTTAAATGTAAAACTTAACATAGGTGTATACGTGATTAATTTATTTAATGAAATAAAATCTTTTTTAAGTAGAAAAGAAAAATTTGATTTTTATTTCATTATTATTTTAGCAGTACTAACATCTTTTCTTGAATTGATAAGTCTTGCAGCAATAATACCTTTAGTAAAAATAGTTATAGGAGATAATGAATTTTCAAATATTTTCTTGCTTAAAGATTTAGTAAATATAATTGGTGTTGATTTAGATCAAAAAAGTTTACTTCGATTTATAATGATATCTATTTTAATACTTTTTATTTTGAAAGCTTTGATCATTTTCTTATGTGAAAAATTTAAGGAAACATTTTTAAAAAAATTCCACGATGGCTTAAGCTCAAAATTATATCAATATTTTATAAATATTGATTACCAGAAACTATCGAATTTTAAGTTACCAGAAAAGTTAAGACATATTGGTCAAGTAGGATTTATCGTTTCTTTTTTAAAATCATCTTATATTTTAATATCTGATACTATTTTGTTTATTTTTTTAATAAGTTTTTTGTTCATTTTTAATTTGAAAATGACACTTTTTTTAAGTGTAATTTTGACTATTATCGGATTAGCAATTATTTCTTTTTCAAAAAAAAAACTTATCGATAATTCCAAGATTGCCCAACAAAATATTGCTGTTGCATACGATAATGTAATTAACGCTCTTAGCTCAATGAAAGAAATAATCATCTTAAAAAGGAGATCAATTTTTAATCAAAAGTTTAATGAGACAATAAACTTAATAACAAAATTCACTTTAAAAAATAATATTATAAGGTTTTTACCAAAAATTATATATGAAGTAGTTGCAATATCTGTTGTTTTTTTTGTTATTATATTTTTGCTTAGTGATGGTAAAAGTTTAATTAATAATTTAGATATTTTAGCAATTTATATTGTTGCACTTCTCAAGATTATACCATCATTTAATAAATTAGTTATCAACTATCAAAATTTAAACATAAGTTATTTTCCAGCCAAAGAAACTTTAGCGGAATTAAAAAATATAAATAATAATAATCATAATATAAACACTGTAGATCAAAAGAATAAAATAGTTTTTTCTGATAAAATTAAGATAAATAATTTATCGTTCTGTTATGACGATGGCAAAGACAGTGTTCTTAAAGATGTTAATTTAGAAATTAAAAAAGGAGATACAATAGGCTTCTATGGTCCGAGTGGCGGTGGTAAATCAACATTTATAAATTTACTTATAGGTTTGTTAAAACCAATAAGTGGAAATATTTCAGTAAATGGTCTGGATATTGAAAAAAACCTTAATAGTTGGCACAACTGTATTTCATACGTTCCACAAGACATATTTTTGTTCAATGACACTATAAAAAAAAATATTTTATTCGGTTTAAATGAAAATAAAATTCACCCTACACTATTTAGAAAAACACTTGATATTTCTAACTTGAATGAATTTTTAAATAAAACACCAAAGGGTCTGGACACTATTGTGGGTGAAAAAGCGATGAAATTATCAGGAGGACAAGCACAAAGAATATGTATAGCGAGATCATTATTGAAAGAGCCTCAATTGATACTTTTAGATGAAGCTACTAGCAAGTTAGATGAAAAAAATGAATACGAGATACTTGAAAAGTTATCATCAAAATTGGATAAAGGCACAACTCTAATTATAGTCTCACACAGAATAAATACGTTGAAAGCATTTAGTGACAAGGTTTACAAAATTGAAAATCAAAATATTGAATTAGACTATGAAAAATAAAAAAAAAATATTATGTTTTGATATAGATGGGGTTATTTGCCTGACTAAAAAAAATAATTACAGGTCATCAAAACCAATTATAAGAAATATAAAATTCATAAATAATTTGTATAAGAATTTTAAAATTATAATTTTTACATCTAGATTTATGGGTAGAAATAATGAAGATATAGTTAAAGCAAAAAAACAAGGATATAAATTCACCTCTAGGCAATTATCAAAATGGGGATTAAAATATCACAAATTAATATTTGGAAAACCAAGTTTTGATATTTTTATTGATGATAAAAATTTAGATTTTAATAAAGATTGGCACAAAAAACTTAAAATCAGACTAAATAAATGAAACTTAAACTCAAAAAAAATTTTAATGGTTTACTTAATCAATAAACAAGGCAAAAATACAAAAGGTCTAATTAATTTTAATAGTAATGAAGCTATATTTTTTAGAAAAAAATTCATTGAGATTTTATATAGAAATGAAATTAATTCACTAAAAAAAAAGTACTATTTTTTTATGACTTGGAGTTGGGCATTAAGAAATGAATCCAATGTTCCACATATAGATTATCATCTCGCCCCAATTGGTGGCGGTTCATTTGTTAATCCAAAGAAAAATCGTATAATTAATTATTCGAGTAGAAATTTTATAGATAAAATATTTAAAAGAAAAAATTACAAAAGGATATATGATGTAATATCAGTCCTAAGACCAACTCCTGAAAAAGGTTTCAAAAATCTAATAACTGCTGCTAGTAAAATCTACAAAAGAAAAAATTTTATAAAATTTTTGATTATATTTCCCATGGCCTCAGATAATGATTTTTATGGGCAGCCGAATAGTTACTATACAAATTTATTTAGTGATTATAAAAAATATATTAAAGAAGAGCACAGAAAATACTTCACACTTTTGCCAATAAACACGCTTAATTCAAATTATATGTTGCATAAAGAGCAAATGTGTAATTTTTATAATTTAAGTAAAATTTGTATTTTGCCTTCAATTATAGAAGGGGGGAATAGGGCTGTACACGAGGCAATGTTGTGTGGATGCCCAATAATATATTATAAAAATGTCATTGGTGGGGTATCGGACTACATGAATAAAAATAACTCAATTTCATATAATTCAGAAATCGATTTGCCTAGAAAAATTGAAATTGCTGTTAAAAATTATAAAAAATTTAATATTAATCAAAAAGAAACAAAACAATTGGTATCAGAAGTTTATCAAATTCCTAAATTTAAAAATGTTTTGAAAAAAATTTATAAAAAAGATAATGAAAATTTTGATGAAAATATAGATCTTTCCGAGTTAGATAGAAAATTAGATTGTCACAAGATTAATTTACCAATAAATTTGAGAACTGGAATACACTCAAATAACATAAAAAATTTTTCATCTTTTTATAAATACCTTTGTATTATATTGAATAAAAGACCTAGTCTGGCTAAAATCTTGATAATTAAAATTTTAGAAAAAATTTTTTTTTCGCTAAGATTTTTAAAATATGAGTTTTTTTACAACAAACCAAAAAATAAAATAAACAAATGATACTACAAGAAATTGATAAAAGAATTATTGAATTAGGAAATAAAACAATAAATAAAAAAGTTTTAGATTTGGGATGCGGAATGAATAAATATAAAAAATATTTTATTGATAAGAATGATTTTATAGGAGTCGATGTTGAAAAAAGTGGAAGAAAAGGTGAGCAAAAAAAACCAGATTTATTTTACGATGGAAAAAAATTACCATTCGAAGATGAAAATTTCGATTTAATAATTTGCACAGAAGTACTTGAGCATGTTGAGGATTTTGAATTAGTTGTTAAAGAAATTTTTAGATCATTAAAAAACAATGGAATTGCAATTATAACTATGCCGTTTATCACAGCAGAACATGAAATACCTTATGATTTTAGAAGATTTACAAGCTATGGTATAAAAAAAGAATTTGAGAAATTAGGTTTTACAGTAAAAAAGTTTGAAAAAATATTGTTTGGCCATGCAGCAATTAGACAATTGCTTTATGGAGAAATGAAAAGATATGAAGAAACTGGCAAGGTAAATTTTTTAGTCAAATTTTTTCTAAGATCTTTTTTTAGGTTAGCATTCCGAATTTTAGGTTTTTTTTATAAATTTGATAGGGTCTATTTTGATAATTATATAGAAATTGAAAAAAACAATTAAATATTAAAATGATAAAAATTTTAAAATTACCTCTATCAATTATTAAATATAAGTTAAATAAATTTAAGGGTGAAAAAAAAATTATAGCTAAACCTAATGAAAATGAAAAAATTTTTTTAAATAAATTAAATTATAATGGATATTGTATAATTGAAAATTTTTATAGTAATGAAGAATGTAATAATTTAATTAAGATTATTGAAGATATATTATCTAAAGGTTCAAGTAATATTTTGGAAGATAATACTAAATCAGACCAAAGAATTTTTTTTTCAGAGAAAATATCAGAAAAAATAAATATATATTTTAAAAATGAATTAATAAAAAAACTTGGTGAATACTACACAAAATTTGAGATTAAACCTGCTTTTACTCTTGCTAACAAAGTTACTTTTAAAAAAAATAATTTAGGATCCGGTGGTGGTTGGCATAAAGATGCTTATTATCCCCAATTTAAGTCGATTTTATATTTAAATGATGTGAATTCTAAAAATGGACCATTTGAACTTTTGGATCAAAGTAACAAATTAATAAAATCTTTAATAATTTCAATGAAGTTAAAAAAAGGTTATCCAAACACCAGGTTTTCTGATCACGAATTAAAAATTCTTAACAAGGAAAAAAAAATAACATTGACTGGAAAGGCTGGAACTTTAATTTTATTTGATGGAAGTTTAATACACAGAGGAAAACCAGTTTTAGAGGGAAAAAGATATGCCTTAACAAATTACTATTTTCCAGAGTTAGATTATAACAATTTAGTTAATAAATTCAAAAACACGTTAAACAATGACTAAAAGCTATTCTCCAATTGTAGTTTTTACTTTTTTACGTCTTCAAAAACTAAAAAGACTTATCCAAACACTTAAAAAAAGTGAAATTTCCAAAAACTCGGAGATATACTTCTTTAGTGATTTTGCAAAAAATAGTCATGAAATATATAAAGTAAAAAAAGTTAGAGAATATTTAAACAAAGTAGCTGGTTTTAAAAAAAAAATTATCATTCTCAGAAAAAAAAACTTTGGAAATGGCAACAATATAATTAATGGAATAAATTTTGTATTTAAGAAACATGATAGAGCAATAATCTTAGAAGATGATTTAGAAATAGGCAAAAATTTTTTACCATTTATGAATAAATGTTTAATTAAGTATAAAAATAAAAAAAAAATATGGCATATCTCAGGATGGAACTTTGATTTTAAACCAAGAAATGAAAACTTTGATATTTTTTTTTCTCGAAATATGAATTGCTGGGGATGGGGGACTTGGAGAAACAGATGGAAATATTTCAATAAAAAGCCAGATAATCTAATTTCTTTTTTTAAAAAAAGGCCAGACAAAATTTACAAATTTAATCTTAATAATAAAATAGATTATTACGGTCAAATTATTAGAAATAAAAATAACAAAATAAATACCTGGGCAGTTTTTTGGTATGCACAAATATTTAAAAATAATGGTCTATGCTTATCCCCTAATTATAGTTTAGTTATAAATAATGGTTTTGATAGATTTTCTGCTCATTCGCATCCAAATCATTTTATGAATGTACTTTACAAGACAAAAATTTGGAAAAATAGTAATTTTTCTTTGCCTAATAAAATTACTGAATATAAAAAATTTAACGATGATTTAGATAATTTTTATAAAAAAAAAGTCAATTTTAAATCTAAATTAAAAAATTATTTATCTACATTGGTTAAACTAAAATAATGATAAAGCTTATTAAATATATAACTAAACAATTGCTATATTATCAAAACATATCTTTTTTTAAAAATGTTAGTAATGAAAAATTATATGATTTAATTAAATTATTTCATCCAAAAGACTTAGGATATAATTTAATAAGAGTAGGAGATAATTCAGATGGTGGCTATTTAGTACCAAATTGTTTAAGCGATATTAAAAATTGTTTTTCAGTCGGAGTTGATAATAAAACATCTTTCGAAAATGATTTATTTAAAAAGGGGATAAATTCATTTTTAGCAGATTATTCTCAAGATGCCTCACAAGTACCCAAAAAATTTAATTTTGATAAAAAAAATATTAAATCATTTAATTCTGATAAAAGTTTAAACATTAATGATTGGATTGAAAGTAAAAGAAAAATTATAAATAAAGAAAATTTAATTTTTCAAATAGATGCTGAGGGTTATGAGTATGAGATTATAAGTAGTATTTTAGATAGTAATTTAGAACAAATAAAAATTTTAATTATAGAGTTTCACGATTTAGAGTATTGTGGAAATAGGACAATCTATCAAATTATTGATTCCTCAATGTCAAAAATTTTAAAAAAATTTGATGTTTGTCATATTCATGCAAATAACTGGAAGGATACTGTTTTGGTAAATCAATATCAATTTCCCTCAAACCTAGAAGTAACTTTTTTAAATAAAAAATTTACAAAATATAAAAAAAAAATAACTAATTTACCGCATATATTGGACTTTAAAAATGTAGCTGATAAACCAGATGTAAATTTAAAAACATATTGGTACTCTTAAAATTATGAATATACTTATAACCGGAGCTCTTGGCCACATAGGATCAAAACTGATATATTCTCTTAACAAGATTAAAAATTTAAAAGAAGTATACTTAATCGATAATGCTAGATCCAATAATTTGAATGTATTATTTAATTTGAAAAATAATAAAATAAAAATTAAATTTATTTACGGTGATTTATTAGAAAAAAAAACTCTTAATAAAATTAAATCAAAAATTCATACTACAGTACATCTTGCCTCTATTACTAATGCTGCAGAGTCCTTTAAAATTAAAAAAGAAATTTATTCAAATAATTACGGTATTTTTAAAAATGTTGTAAACTTTTGTAAAAAAAATAATTCAAAACTTATTCATTTATCATCAACTAGTATTTATGGTATCCAAAGTCAATTAGTTGATGAAAAATGTAATGATCTTAAGCCTCAAAGTCCGTATGCAGATATTAAACTTAAAGAAGAAATTTTTTTAAAAAGGAATTCAAAAAAAATAAATTTTATAACCTTAAGGCTTGGTACAATAACAGGAATTTCAAGTGGAATGAGATTTCATACTGCTGTTAACAAATTTTGTCTTAAAACTATTTTGAGAGAAAGAATTCCAATTTGGAATAATGCTATTAACCAATATAGACCATATTTGTCTTTGAAAGATGCTATAGCAACAATTATTTTTATTATGAATAAAAATATTTATGATAATCAAATTTACAATATATTGACAAAAAATTATACAGTTAAACAAATTCTTGAAATGATCAAAGAGAAAAATTATTTGATTAGAACCAAAAAAACAAGATCGCCTATTACCAATCAAAACTCTTACAAAGTTTCAAATAATAAATCAAAAAATTTTAATCTAAAATTTAGCAATAGTATTGACAATGATATAAGGCAAACTTTGAATCTATTAAAAAAATTGTACAATTAATAAATATGGTAATTTTTGATGAAATCACAATTATTTTAGTCACATATCTACCAAACTTAAAACGACTTATTTCGAAGCTAGATTATTATAAAGATTTTAATATTATAATAGTAGATGCATCTCCAGAAACTAATAGAGTTTCAAAAAATATTAAAATTGATAAAAGAATTAAAATAGTAAGCATTGAAAATAATGGCCAAGGTTATGCAAACAATATTGGAATTAAATCTACAAATACGAAGTATGGATTATATGTTGACCTGGATACGAATTTTGAAATTACAAAAATTTATAAACTTTACAGGTATGCAACAAAACTCAAAAATTGGTCAATTTTAATTCCCAATTCTAATAGTAGACATCAAGAAAAAAAAATAAAATTAATTGATAAGTGTGAAGCATCTATTTTTTTTATAAATATAAACAATGTCAAAAAATACGAAATGTTTGATGAAAAAATTTTTTTTTATTTTGAGGAACTAGATTATTTTAGCAGACTCAATAAAACACAAGATAAAGTTTATTTGATTCCCTCTATAAATTTTTTACATTATAGGGAAGGTTCAATTGATAATAAAATTGTAAAAGATGTAAATAATCTCAAACAGTGGCACTATTTGTGGTCAATGTATTATGTTTACAAAAAAACATATAATACTTTCTATGCATTAAGGATAGTTTCTCCATATATACTTAAAGATCTTTCGAAAATTCTGATTTACATTTTTACTTTAAGATTTAGTTTAATAAAAAAAAGAACTCATAGGTTATCAGGTGTATTAAATTCGATATTTGGAAGAGCCTCTTTTAAAAGACCTAATTTAAATGTTTAAATATTTAAAATATAAAAATAAAAATTTATCAATTCGTAATGGTATTTACTATCAATCAAAAAAAAAACAGCTATGTATGATTCCAGTCGGAGAGTGGATTTTAAAAGAAAAAAAATTCATAGTATTACTTAATAAAAAAAGGAGAGAATTTAATCGTTTTTTTATTAACGATATAGATAATGATATTTCAAAAACAAAGTTTTTTTTCAAAAAAATTATTTCCGATAAAAATATGTGTTTATTTTTAATAACCCTTAATTTCAAATCTTATCAAGGTGTTGTAGGTCTAAAATATTCAAAAAAAGAAATCGAAATTTACTTTGTTTTAAAATTAAAGAAAAATAAAAATATGAAAGTTTCACTTATGAGTTTGTTAGAATATTCAAGAATAAATTTTAAAGTTAATAAATTTATTGTTAAAGTTTTGTCAAAAAATAAAAGAGCAAAAAAATTATATTTTCAGACAGGATTTAGATTAAGAAGTAAAGATTACTTGAGAAAAATAAGACTAAAAAATTTAAATACCCATAAAATTTGCGTAAAATCTAAATCTAATGTTAGTTATACGTATGAAACTTTAGCCTTTAAAGTTTAATTATTTAAAATTCCTTTTTTAATATTATCCGATATAAATTTTATGTCTTTTGAATTCAAATTATAATGTGATGGAAGGACGAGAGAATTTTTAAATAAATCAGAAGCATTACGATTTTTTTTTAGGTTTTTCATTTTAAAATTTTTGTACCCCATTTGAGTGGATAAAGGACTAAAAAAAGACCTTGAAAAAATATTCTTTTTTTCCAAAGATCTTATTAATTTTGGAATATTTACATTATATTTTTTATTAAAATTTATCACTGTTGCCCAAAATCCATTTTTAACATTTTTATTATCATTATTAAATTTTACTTTATAACTTTTAAATTCCCTCTTATAATTAAGGTATATCTCTCTTTTCATTTTTAGTAACTCACCAATTCTTTTAAATTGTCCATAAGCCATTGCCGCTTGTAAATTAGATGGCATAAATTTTAAACTTGCAATTTCAGCTATGTAAGAATTTTTTTTTGATCTTCCTAAATCTCTTAAAAGTTTCGCTCTATTAAAAAAATTTCTGTTATCAGTTAATAACACTCCCCCTTCACCAGATGTTATTGTCTTAGTTCTGTGAAAGCTATGAAAACTTATATCTCCAAACTTTCCAGCTTTTACACCCATAAACTTTGATCCAAGGGCTTCAGCAGCATCTTCTAAAAAAAAAATTTTTTTTTTTTTACAAATTAATTTAATTTTTTTCATATCAGCCATATTACCGAATAAATCAACACAAATTACCGCTTTAGTTTTATTATTTATCATTTTCTTTAGTGATTTAATATCTATGCACCAATTCTTTTTATCCACATCTAAAAATATTGGAGTAGCTCCACATTCAACTACTGGGCTAACTGTCGCTGTCCATGTGCAATCAGGCACAATAACCTCATCACCTTTACCTATTTTTAAAGTTTTAAGTGCTAAATAAATAGCCAAGGTACAATTAGGTGTCATTAAACAAAACTTCCTATTATGGTAAGCCGCAAATTCTTTTTCAAACTTTTCTACATAATTATAATTATCCCAACCATTTTCCATCATATCACTTACTATATTTTTTTCTAAATTAGTAATGCTTGGCCCTGCAGCTAAAAATTGTTTTTTGTGTTTTTTATCTTTACCTAAAATTTTATTTAATTTTTCAATATTAACTGAGCTATTTTTTGGAAAATATTTAACACTTTTTATGCTTGTGGGCTTTACTTTAGGATTACTTTTTTTTGCAAAATTGAAAATTGTATCAATATTTTCTGAACCTATATTTAAAATTCCATTTTGATCTAAAATTTTTGGAAGGATTTTTATCACCTCATCTGAATAAATAAAATTTGCTTTTGCATCAGCAAAAGCTTTTTTGTGAACAAAAGGATATTCAGTCATTGCAAGCCTTAAAATAAGAGAGTTTTTATATAACATAACACTGGCTTCACCCCCAAGTTTTGACCAAGCATAATTATTTATAGGTTTTAGATTATCATTTTCCTTATAATCTCCTTTTGAACCTGGGTAGACGTAAGCTGTAGAAAAATAAATTAATTTAATATTTTTTTCTGCACATTTTTTAACAATATTACATGTACCTATAATATTTGTATCAATACTGAGGCCTATATTTTTTTCATGAATATCCATTGGTCTTGATAAAGACGCCAAATGAATTAAATATTTTGGTTTATATTTTTTAAAACATCTATCTATAGACCTAATATCTAGTATGTCCAATTCTTTTCTGTTTGTATAAATTATATTTCTACCTTTAAATTTTTTTTTCAAAGAAATAGCAAATCTACTATTACCACCAGTTATAAGTACTTTTTTTAATTGAGATGAGAAAACCATTTGCAATTTTTTCTTTGTCTTTCTTTTTTAAGAATTTCTTTTTTATGATTCCAGGCAAATAAAAAAATATTCTTATATTTAGAATTTTTAAAATATTTATAGTCAATTATTGGAATATGCATACCTGGGGAAAATTTATTAATTTTATCTCGGGTAGTATCAAATATAACATCTATAATTTTAGGTCCAATGTTACAGTAATTTAAAATTGTAGTACTTTTAGAGGTAGCTCCGTACCCACAGATTTTTTGATTTTTCTTTTTCATACTTAAAAGTTTATGAATTAATTTTTTTTTTGAATTTTCTACATTTTTTTTAAATTTGAAACATCCTCTAATATTATTTATATTTTCTTTTTTTTCTCTGTATAGTATTTTTTTTAGCCTGTTCGATATATTCCCTCTTCTTGCAATAATATATCTCATTGATCCACCATGAGTATTTTGAGGTATTGCATCAATTAAATTCATTTCATAATTTTTATATATTTTCTGTATCGAGCTTGCTGAAAACATATAAATATGTTCATCATAAATCTGATCATAGGAGGTTTTTTTATACATAGAACCAAGGTAAGGCTCTTCAAATATAAATAAACCATTCTCAGTCAAAATTTTTTTTACATTTTTTATAAGATTATTTTGATTTGGTATGTGACAAATAACGTTTGAACCAACTATTACATCAAATTTCGTTTTCTTTTTAATAAATTTTTTTAAAGAAGTGTAATTAAAAAAACTGTTTACACTATTGATTTTGCTTTTTATTGCAATTTTATGCACACTGCTAGAGGGCTCTATACCGACATGATAATAATTTTTAAAATTTTTAAGAAAAGTGCCATCATTCGATCCTATTTCTAATATTTTGAAATTTTTACTCATTTTAAATTTATTTTTTATCCAATTTGAAAAATTTTTAAAATGTTTGATCATAAATTTTGAGCTGGATGTATAAAAAGGGTAACTTTTGTTAAACATTTTTTTTGGATTTGGGTTTTTTTCAAGCTGAAAAAGACTAAGCTTACTATTAAAAGCGACTTTCAATTTAAAAAAATATTCTTTTTTAAATTCTTTTCTTTTTAAAAAACCATTTGCAATAGGCATTTTTCCAAAATCTAAAAAAACTTTACAAGGAGATTTATCAATTCTACATTTCATTTTTTAAAAATTTTGTAACAGATTGTATATATTCTTTTTTGTCATATTTATAATCGCACAATGTAAGAAGTATACTTCCTTTACTAAGGAATTTTAACTTTATCCAATGTTTTTTTGGAACAAAAAGATACTTATTATTTTGAGGACTTAAGATAAATTTTTTTTTTATTTTTTTTAAATTTATAATTAACACCTCAATTTTCCCTTCAACTGGAATTAAAATTTGATTACATTTTTTATGAGCATGATCTGCCCTGAAATATTTCTTTTTACCATAAACAAAAAAAAATCTTTTTATATTAAAGTTTTTAAGAGATGATTTTTTATAATAAGGTATTAAAGAGCCAGTTCTATCAGAGAATGTTTTTGATTTTTTAATACGTATTTTCATTTTTTTATAATTAAGTAATGTTTATATAATAATTGAAAAAAATTCCTTATTAATTTATTAAATCTTTCATGAAGATTTTAAAATTTATATCAATTATTTATTATCTTTTAAGTGTTTTTAGACCAAAACTATTAACTCAATTGTTTTTTTGAAAAAATTGTATATAGAAGCTAACTTAAATAATTTATGAAAGTAAAATTTACTAATTTATATAAAATTATTCCTAATAAAAAAGCAGTTTTTTCAAAAATTAATAATCTTATCAAAAATTCTAAATTTGTTGGTGGGGAAGAGGTGTTTAAATTCGAAAATAATTTTTCGAATTTCACTGGCGCTAAATATTGTGTATCAGTAGGAAACGGTACAGACGCTCTTGAGATAGCAGTAAAATCCTTAAATTTAAAAAAGAATTCAGAAGTTATTGTTCCTGTGAATACATGGATTTCAACAGCTGAAGCAGTAGTAAACAACGGATTAAAACTTGTTTTTTGTGATATCAATCTAAATGATTATACAATTTGTACAAAAAATCTCAAAAAAAAAATAAATAAAAAGACATCCGCAATTATTGCAGTACATTTATATGGAAACCCTACTGATATCATAAATATTAAAAAAATTATTAAAAATAAAAATATCAAAATAATTGAAGATTGTGCACAAGCTCACGGTACAAAAATTAATAATAAACATGTGGGCACATTTGGTGATGTTGGTACATTTAGTTTTTTTCCAGGAAAAAACCTAGGCGGATTTGGTGATGGTGGTGCAATAATTACAAACTCAAAAAAAATTTATGAATATTCTTCGAGAGCAAGATCGCATGGTGCAAAAAAAAAATATGATCATAAATTTTCAGGTAGAAATTCTAGGCTGGATACAATTCAATCTGCTGTATTAAATATTAAACTAAAGAATTATAAAAGAGTTCTTTCAATTAGAAACAAACTTGCAAAAGTATATTTTTCAAAACTTAAATGTTTAAATGAGGTAAAGACTTTTAAAATAAATAAAAAAAACCAATATAGCTTTCATCAATTTGTAATAAGAACAACAAAAAGAAATATGCTACAAAAATATCTTGCAAAAAACAATATAGATACAATGATACACTACCCTTATATGCTTAATGAGGTAAGTTTTTTTCCCAAAAAAGTTTTAAAGAATAGTAAAAATCTTGGGGACAAAATTCTTAGTCTTCCAATTTCAGAAGAACATTCAAAAAAAGAGATTGAGTTTGTATCAAAAAAAATAATTGATTTTTTTCAGAACAATAAATGATTATATTAATTACAGGGAGTTCTGGTTTTATTGGTTTCCATTTATCAAATTTTCTTTTGAAGAAAGGTTATAATGTTTTGGGTATAGACAATCATAATAGTTATTATTCTAAAAAAATAAAAAATAAGAGGCTTTCATTTTTAAAGAAAAATAAAAATTTTAATTTTTTTAAAACAGATATTGCCGATGCAGTTAAGTTAGAGAAAATTTTTAATAAACATAATCCTGATATTGTATACCATTTATCTGGGCAACCGGGTGTTTTATATTCTTTAAAAAATCCAAAAATTTATAAAATAAACAATTTATTAGCTACAAAAAATATTTGTCAAATGTGTATAAAATATAAAATAAAAAAGTTTTTTTTTTCTTCTTCAAGTTCAATTTATGGTGATCAAAAATTATTTCCAATTAAAGAAAGTTCAAAACCTTTACCCAAAAACCCCTATGCATTAACAAAATTAAACTCAGAAAAGTATATACAAAAAACTTTTAAAAATTCAAAAATAAAGTATGTAATTTTTAGGTTTTTTACAGTTTATGGACCTCTTGGTAGACCAGATATGTTTATTCACAAATTTTTAAAAAGTATAAAAGAAAATAAAACCATAAGTTTATTTAATAATGGTCTTAATTTTAGAGACTTTACTTATGTAGATGATGTAGTAAAAATTTTATACTTATTTTTAAAAAAAAAAATTAATAAAAAAATAATCAATATTTGTAGATCAAAGCCTATTAGAACTATAGAACTAGTAAATATTCTAAAAAAAAATTGTATTAAAAAAAACATAAAAATTAAAATGACAGGTTTTGTAAAAGGTGAAATGTTGAAGACACATGGATCAAACAGAAAATTAAAAAAATATATTCGAAGTATGAAATTTACTGATTTAAAAAAAGGGATTAATAAAACTGTAAAAGCATATAATTTGTTTGGAATTTAGGAATAAATAATTTAATTTATTATTTAATGATCAAAATAAATCTAAATAAAATAAAATATCCAATAAAAATTAAAACGAAAAGATATCTGGATAAAAGGGGATTTTTTCAGGAAATTTTTTTAGAAAAGAGTTTTAATTTAAAATTAAAATTTACAGCAATCGCAAAATCAAAAAAAAATGTAATTAGAGGTCTGCACTTTCAGTTGAAAGATAAACAAACAAAATTTATTTATGTAATTGATGGAAAAATTTTAGATACAGTAGTTAATTTAAAAAAAAACTCAATGTCCTTTGGTAAAGTTTCAAAATTCATTTTATCTGAAGGTGAGGCACTATTTATTCCAAGCCATTATGCACATGGTTATGAATGTTTATCAACCAAATGTTCGGTTTTATATCACTTGGAAAAGTATAGAAATGCCAAATATGAAAGTGGAATAAAATTTGATGATAAGAAATTAAAAATCAAATGGAAAACAAAAAAACCAATTTTATCTATTAGAGATCAAAATCATATCAGCTTCGAGCAATTTAAAAGAATACACAAAAGTCTTTAATCATTTTTAAAAGATTTTAAAAATTTAATTGGTTTCTTTAAAATTTTGATTAAGAATAAAAAGTATACAAATAATATATTTTGATTATTATCAATTCTTATTTGGTTAAGATCTTTTAGATGATCAAGGTAATTAATTTTTGACGAAAAACCTCCTTTTCCAAATTCCCCAAGAATTTCATTTTTATCTGTAGATTTTCCTTTTAAATTAAATTTTGTAATCATTTTATAAAAAAAGTCTAGGTCTGCACTTAAGTATTTTGAATTATAATTACCAACTTCACGATGTTTATCAGTTTTAATAAAAAAACCTACAGAATGAGATGTGTAAAAACCAAAACTCCATTTAATAATTGAGGGCCTGAATCCGTGCATTAATTTATATTTCATTACACTTCCAAACAAAAAATCAATAGAATTTTTCTGAAAATATCTATTCACTATTTCTAGACTATTTGAATAGTAATAATCATCCGCATTCAAAAATCCAATTATGCTTCCTGATGCTAAATTTAATCCTTTATTCATCGCGTCCCAAATGCCCTTATCTGGTTCAATTATAATTTTATCAATTTTTTTCTGATATTTTTTTATTATTTCAGATGTTTTATCCGTAGATCCACCATCCAAAATTATATACTCAATATTGTCATATTTTTGGTTTAATACACTTTGAATGCATTTTTCAATTGTTTGTTCAGCATTTTTTACAACTGTAATAATTGTAATCAAATTATTTTTAAAATTTTGCATTAGTATGAGATTTCAATATATACATAATAAGTCTGAAATATGAAAAAAATATTTTACTGGTCTCCACACCTTTCAAATGTTGCTACAATTAAAAATGTACAAAATTCAGCAATGTCACTTAAAAAATATTACAAAAAGTCATTGAATGTTTCAATAATTGATGTTGTTGGAGAATGGTCGAAATATAAAAAAGAAATCGATGCACTAAAAATAAACCGAATTGAATTACCAGGTTTTAAATTAAATAAATTTTTTCCGATTGAGGGCTTCTTAAAATCAAGAATAGTTTTTTTTTTAATATTTTTCCTGAAATATTGGTCACTAAAAAAAATTATTAAGAATGAAAAACCTGATTATTTTATAATTCACTTAATATCTTTTTTACCTTTATCTTTAATGATTTTTTCAAAATCCGAAACAAGGTTTATTCTTCGGATATCTGGTTTACCAAAACTCACAATATTAAGAAAAATATTCTGGAAAATAATATCAAAAAAAATTTATATGGTTACATGTCCTTCATATCAAACAAAACAAGATTTATTAAAAACTGGAATTTTCCCCGAGAAAATTTTAAAAATACTTTATGATCCAATTATAGAGGTAAATAAAATTAAAAAGTTTTTAATTAAAAAAGAGAAGTCAGATTTAATTAACAAGAAATATTTTTTAAACATAGGTCGCCTTACTAAACAAAAAAATCAAATATTATTAATGAAAGCTTTTTCACAAATATCAACAAATAATGAAGATTTAAAACTAATTATTGTTGGAGACGGAGAAGAGAGAGCAAATCTTGAAAATTATGTCAAATATCAGAATTTAGAAAATAAAGTTTTTTTGACCGGTTTTATTGGAAATATTTATCCTTATATTAAAAATTCAATAGCTGTAGTTTCAACCTCTTTATGGGAAGATCCAGGTGCAGTTATGATCGAGGCGTCGTTTTGCAATAAAAATGTAATTTCGTCAAATTGCCCTAATGGTCCTGAGGAGTTTCTGTCATCAGACATGGGGAATTACCTTTTCAAAAACAATGATTTAGACTCTCTTGTTGATAAAATAAATTCTTTTTTGAAAGATAGCGAAAATAAAAAAATCGCTCAAGTTCTTTCTTGTAAAAAAAAATTAAGAAATTATACAATTTTTAAACATTACAAAAAATTAGTTTTATTATTAAATTTAAATTAAAAAGATTATGTATTCAAATTTTTTATTTTTTTTCATTATTATCTCACTATTATTAGTTTATTTTTGTAGGAAAAATAATTTAATTGTAGATTACAAGCTCGAAAAGCATAAAAGATTTTCTTCTAAGTTAAAGAGTAATTGTATAGGTGGAATTTTTTTAATTATTTTTTTACTTTATGAATATGTAATAGAAAACCAAAATAATTATTTGTTTCTTTTTTTATTTTTAATTTTCTTAATTGGCTTACTTTCAGATATAAAAAAATTAAATGACGTAAGTTTGAGATTTTTTTTACAAATAATTTTAATTATTTTTTTTATAAGTATTATTGGAATAGAAATTAAAAATACAAGAATTGAATATTTAGATATAGTGATAGCTAATAAATTTGCAAATATTATATTTGTGAGTTTTTGTCTAATGGTTTTAATAAACGGCGGTAATTTTATAGACGGGTTAAACGGTTTATTATTAAAATACTATTTGTTAGTTTACTTAATTATTTTATTTAATTTTGGAGATAATCCTTATGTAAATAATAATTTTTTAATAAACTTAATAATAATTCTATCAATAACTCTATTATTTAATTTATTGGGATTTATATATATGGGTGACTCTGGCGCATATTTATTATCTACATTATCTGGGATCTACTTAATAAACTTTTCTTATAATAATGATTATATATCACCTTTTTTTATTATTCTTTTATTATGGTACCCATGTTTTGAACTATTATTTTCTATGATTAGAAGATACAAATACAAAACTAAAACCTATAAGCCTGACTCGAGTCATTTACATCAGTTTATTTATAATTTTATAAAAAAGGAATTTAATTTTAATAATAATGTAATACATTTTTCTGTGTCAACTATAATTAATTCTTACAATTTATTAGTTTTTATAATTGCTATAAATTTTATTTATAGTTCAAAAATGTTAATATTGATAATAGTTTTAAATATATTTGTATATATTTCAGCATATATTTTTTTTAAAAAAGAATATCAAAGGAATAATTAATATTTAATAAATATAAATATGGAGTTTTTAAAATTTCTAATTATTTATGCTTTACTTACTATCTCGATATTAGGTTATGGGTTAATTTTTTCTAAAAAATTTACAAGATATAATAATTTTCAAAATAGTAAAATTTCAATAGGATATGTTGGTCTTTTTGGGATTTTTTTTTCAATAATAATTTCCTATTTAACAAATTTTTTTTCCCCACATAATAACTTGCATAATTTATTATTTATTTTCATTGGAATAATTTTTTTTTCTTTTTATATTAAAAAAATAAATACAAAAATTATTTCAAATTTCTTTATATTCTCATATTTGATATCTTTATTGGCAGTTTTTTATTTTAAAAGTCATGATGATTTTTCATATTATCATTTAAGTTTAATAAATAATATCACAGAAAATAAGATTGAATTTGGTATATCTCATTTTGAAATAGCTTTTAATCACGCATCATCTTTATTTTATTTTCACTCATTATTTAAAACAGATCTAACGGGTGATTATTTTTATCAAGTTGGACAATTAAGCATTGTAATATTTGTAAATACAATTTTACTTGAGAATATATTAAAAAAAAAATTTCCTAAATATTTAGATATAAGTTTTTTTTTAAATATTTTTTTATTAATTTTTATTAATATTTTTTTTTATAGATTGGCGGAACATGGAACTGATCGATCAGCACAAATATTATTCTTTTTGGCTTTTATCTTAATTATTGAGTTAATACAGAAGAATAAAATTGAAAAAAACATTTTTGAATTATTAATTATTATTTTCACCTTAATTATATCAATAAAATCTTTCTACATCTTATATTCGGTTTTGTTTCTAGTAATATATCTTAAATATTTTAAGCTAAAAGAAACTTTAAAAATTTTTTCTAATTTTCCTGTTACTTATTTTGGATTACTAATCATTTGTTTAGTGGTTATAAGCAATGTAGCTGCATCAGGTTGTTTATTGTATCCAATTCCTTTTACATGTTTTGAAAGTTTTTTTTGGGGATATGGAAAAGATCAAGTTGTTGGAGCGATGCAATGGTATGAAATATGGTCAAAAGCTGGGGCCACTCCAAATTATAGGGTCGATAATTTTGAAGAATACCTTAAAGACTTTAACTGGATATCTAATTGGATAGATAAATATTTTTTTAATAAATTTTCTGATTTTCTTTTGGGTTTATTATTCTCAATTTTTGTTTTATTTATAGGTTTTTGGCCAAAAAAAATAAATTTTAAAAATTTTAAAAAGTTTTTGTTTGTATATATAATATTAATATTACTTTTGCTCGAATGGTTTTTGAATCATCCAGCATTAAGATATGGTGGATTTGTTTTAGTATTTCTAATAATGACTTTCCCATCTGCTGTCTTATTTTCAAATCAAAAATTTATTTATAAAAAAAAATTTTTGCAAATTAAGTTAATTTTGCTAATTATATTTGTTGTATTTTCTGGTAGAAATATCGACAGACTTATAAACGAGTATAATATCTATAATTATAATTTTCTTAAAAATCCAAATTATTTGATTGATAGTAATTTTTACACTATGAAAAATGCAAAAAAAAAGCGTTTTAAGTTTCCAGAAAATTGTAACGAAAATAATTCTTTGGATGTAATAAAGTGTAGAAAAATCTTTAATTATAATTTTTATTATAAGTATAAAAATTAATTAGATTTTCCTCTTAATTGAACTTAAACCTAATAATAAAAGATAATATAATGATTTGAAAAAATTGAATTTTTCATATTTCATAAAAACTTTAAGACCATCGGATAATTTTTGGTAAAAATTTGAAGATAATGAGTTTTTTGTCTTATTCCATATAACTAGGCTGTGTGGAAAGTTGTATGCATTTATATTATTTTTCGTAATTTTAAGCCAAGCAACATAGTCTTCTTTCGTCTTTAGAGGTGGAAATAATTCTGCTAATACAATTTTTTTATTTAACTGAACAGTGGATAATCCAATTTCATTAGACCCGAGCAAATCACTATAATTTAAAAAAGATTTAGAGCTTTTAACTTTGATTGTTTTTTTACTAGAAATTACTTTATCATAATCACAAAATGTAAAATCGTAATTATTTTCCGACATAAATCTTGTCTGTCTCTCTAATTTATCTGGTTGCCAAAAGTCATCAGAGTCTATAAAAGCAATAATATCACCTTTAGCATGTTTAATACCAATATTTCTTGAAATACCCGCACCTAGATTTTTTGTATTTTTAATAATTTTAATTTTAGGATTATTTTTAAAATCACCCTCGATAATTAATAAATCCTGTAAATTCTCATCATCGTAGATCAAAATAATTTCAAAATCTTTAAATGATTGGTTTAAAATAGAATTAATTGTTTTTTTTACATAATTTATTTTTCTATAATAAGGTAATATGATACTAACAAATGGCATTATTTAATAAGTTAATAATGGAATACTATTATACATCATAAATATATTAAATAATAATAATGAATGATTTAACCCTAATAATTCCAGCAAAAAAAGAAGCTGAGTCTCTTCCAATTTTCTTAAAAGAAATGGAGAAATATCATTACAAAAAACTAATAGTGCTTCAAAAAGAAGATTTAGAAACAAAAAAGTCTATTGAAAAAATAAAAAATATAGAAATTTATGAACAAAATAAAAATGGATATGGAAGCGCTTTAATAGAAGGTATAAATTCTGTCAAAACAGATTATTGTTGTATAATAAATGCAGATGGTTCAATGAATCCAAAATACATTGAGGATATGAGAAAACAATGTGCAAATTTAGACTTTGTTTTTGGTTCGAGATATCAAAAACCAGGTGGTGGTAGTGAAGATGATGACTTTGTAACATCAATTGGTAATTTTATATTTACTGTAACAGGAAATATTTTATTTAACTTAAAAATAACAGATATTTTGTACACCTTTATTTTAGGAAAAACCTCCTCCTTTAGAAATTTAAATTTAGATAATTTTGACTTTAGAATTTGTGTTGAAATTCCAATTAAGGCTAAATTAAAAAAAATGAATTATATATGTACACCAAGCTTTGAAAGAGAGAGAATAGGTGGAAAAAAGAAAGTTAATGCATTAAAAGATGGATTGCTTATCCTTTCTGAAATTGTTAAATATTTTTTAAGACTAAAAAAATAAATAATTTAAATGAAAAAAGTTGCGTTAATTTTCGGCATTACTGGTCAAGATGGATCATATCTAGCTGAATTTTTATTAAACAAAAGATACACTGTGCACGGAGTAAAAAGAAGATCTTCGTCGATCAATACTGGAAGAATTGACCATATTTATCAAGATCCACAAATTAAAAAAAGAACTTTTATTTTACACTATGGAGATATTACGGACTCTTTATTAGTAACAAGGTTGATTAAAGAAATAAAGCCCGATGAAATTTATAATTTAGCAGCTCAATCTCACGTACAAGTATCTTTTGAGTCTCCAGAATATACGGCAAATGCAGATGCTTTAGGAGCACTTAGAATACTTGAAGCAATAAGATTTAATAAACTTGAAAAAAAAACAAAATATTATCAAGCAGGCACATCTGAGTTATATGGAAGAAATGAAAAAACTCCTCAAAATGAAAAAACTAACTTTCATCCAGCAAGTCCATATGGCGTTGCCAAACTTTATGCACATTGGATAACAATTAATTATAAAGAAGCATATAAAATATTTGCTTGTAACGGTATTTTATTTAATCATGAAAGCCCAAGAAGAGGTGAAACTTTTGTTACACAAAAAATTGTGCAAGCTCTATGCAGAATTAAAAAAAAGAAGCAAAAAACATTATATCTTGGGAATTTATATGCAAAAAGAGATTGGGGACATGCAAGAGATTATGTTGAGGCGATGTGGCTAATGTTGCAACAAAAAAAACCAATTGATTTAGTAATCTCTACAGGCAAACAATCTACTGTTAAAAATTTTGTAAACAAGGTTTCAAAAGAATTAAATATGAAGATATTTTGGAGAGGAAAGGGAACCTCTGAAAAAGCAGTTGATCAAAATGGAAAAACTATTGTTGCATGTGATAAAAATTACTATAGGCCTCTGGAGGTAAATAATCTTCTAGGAGACTCGAGAAAAGCTAGAAAAATACTAAATTGGAAGCCAAAAATTGAACTTGATGATTTAATTTCTGAGATGGTAAGTCTGGAAATGAAAAGGTTTAATTATAAATGAGTATTTTTTTAGCTGGCCATAAAGGTCTTGTAGGTTCAGCAATTTTAAGGAAGTTAAGAAAAAAAAAATACAAAAAAATAATTACAATCAGTAAGAAAAATTTGAATTTATTAGATCAAAAAGCTGTTAATAGCTTTTTAAAAAAAAAAAAACCAAAAATTGTTATAATAGCAGCCGCAAAAGTTGGTGGAGTTTACCATAACAATATTCACGGTGCTGATTTTATTTATGAGAATTTACAAATTCAAAATAATTTAATACATGGAAGTTTTAAGAATAGAGTAAAAAGAGTTATTTTTCTGGGATCAAGTTGTATATACCCAAAAAAATCTAAGCAACCTATTAAAGAAAAATATTTATTAACAGGAAAATTAGAGGAAACCAATGAACCTTACGCTATTGCAAAAATAGCAGGAGTAAAAATGTGCGAGGCTTATAATAAACAATATAAAACAAAATATTTAAGTTTAATGCCAACCAATACTTATGGGCCTAACGATAATTACGATGTTAATAACTCACATTTCTTTCCCGCATTAATTAAAAAAGCTCACGAATGCAAAGTTAAAAATCAAAAAATATTTAAAGTTTGGGGTAGTGGAAAACCTTTAAGAGAATTAGTTTTTGTAGATGATATAGCTGATGCATGCCTCTTTTTTATGAACAAAAATATTAAAGATACGATTATTAATATAGGTAGCGGCAAAGATTTTAAAATAAGAGATTATGTAAATTTTTTGATCAAAAAATTAAAGCTTAAGGTAAAAATAAAATACGACAATAAAAAGCCTGATGGTGTTTTTAGAAAAGTTCTTGACGTCAGTCTTGCCAAAAAATATGGATGGAGATCTAAAATATCTTTAGAAGAAGGATTTGATATTACATATAATGATTTTGTAAAAAATTATAAAAAAAATAAATAATGAGAAATATTCTTGTTGTAACAGGTGGTGCAGGATTTGTTGGGTCAAATTTAATTAGTTATTTGATAAAAAAGACAGATCATAAAATAATATCAATAGATAATTATAGTTCTGGATCAAAAAAAAATCACATTAAAAATTCAAGGGTCAAATATATTTCTTCACATACAAAAAATATTTCTCAAATATTAAAAAAACCAAAAAATATAAAAGCGATTTTTCATTTCGGTGAATTTGCTAGAATTTACCAAAGCTTTTTAAAAATGGATCAATGCCTCGACTCAAATACCGTAGGTACAAATGCAGTATTTAATTATTGTTTAACAAATAATATTAAACTTATTTATAGTGCAACATCAGCTTCTTTAGGAAATCGTGGCAAAGATAAAAATCTCTCACCCTATGCATTCTCAAAATCTCAAAATTTAGAGCTACTTGAAAATTTAAAAAAGTGGTTCAATTTTAAATATGAGATAATTTATTTTTATAATGTATATGGCCCAAGACAGATAACACAAGGCAGCATGGCTACAGTAATAGGAATATTTGAAAATAGTTTTAAAAAAAAAAAATTTTTACCTGTTGTAAAACCGGGCACTCAATCTAGAAGATTCACTCATATAGATGATACGATAAAAATTTGTTACTTTGCTTGGAAAAATAATTTGTGTAGACACTATAGTATTTCCCACAGAGAAAGTTATTCAATATTACAAGTAGCAAAACTTTTTAAAAAAAAAATAAAATTTTTACCTAAAAGATCAGGAGAGAGATACGCTTCTGCATTAACTAATATGAATCTTTCAAATCGTGTTTATAAATATTTCGGAAAGATCAAATTAAAGGATTATGTTGAAAATTTTGTGAAAAATAATCAATAATTTTCTGTTGATTTTAAGTTTTTTTTAAATATAAATTCCAAGCCTGGTGATTATTGCGAAGGTGTAATACCCGATCCCATTCCGAACTCGGAAGTCAAGCCCTTCTGCGCCGATGGTACTTTGTCTTAAGACATGGAAGAGTAGGACGTTGCCAGGCTATAAAA
>Ga0163109_10000192_pt1 | contig 48623 bp, 43 predicted proteins | sample CRUFie1St13metaG_FD_108704 | JGI IMG/M metagenome (GOLD analysis project Ga0163109, IMG submission 108704) | Marine microbial communities from the Costa Rica Dome - CRUD Field 142mm St13 metaG | ecosystem: Environmental > Aquatic > Marine > Oceanic > Photic zone | place: Costa Rica: the Eastern...
CAAATATATTCTCTATTAGAATTGGTTGATCAAAACTTTCATAAATTTTAGAACTGCAACTACTTATGAAAAAATAAATCATAAGTAAAAAAACTGATAAAGATCTATTGTTGAATAACAAGTTTAATTTTTTACTAAATTACATTTTTTACCTCAAAAATTTCTTTGTCTTACAATTTCAAAAATTACTGCGGATAGAGCTGTTGAAACGTTTAATGAATCTATAATTGAGCTTATTGGAACTTTAAGAGTATCATCTGATAACTTTATAATCCCTTTACTTATCCCTTTGTCTTCTGATCCCATTATAAGTCCAATAGACTGGTTATAATCTATATTATATATAGTTTTTGTTCCTTTCTCTGATAATGAAAAAATTCTTATATCTAATGAGCTTAAGTGCATTATAGCATCTTTAAGATTGTTAACTCTGGCTATTGGAATCTTAAATGCAGCACCTGCTGAGGTTTTTATTACATCTGAGTTTATTGGAGCTGAATTATTTTGCGATATTATAATACCTGCTACATCACCTGCAACAGATGTTCTTATAATAGATCCAAAATTTCTTGTATCAGTAATTCCATCTAAAAGAAGATAGGTTTGATTTTCATTTTCCTTATATGTTTTTAATATTAATTCCTCAATAGATAAAAGAGAAATTGGAGATAAAATTGCTACTGCTCCTTGATGATTTTTATTTTTATACTTGTTGAACCTTTCTCTAGGAATAAATGAATATTTAATTGATTCTTTCTCGAGTAATGATAACAATGATTTTAGAAGACTACTTTGAGCAGAAGATTTAATTAGGTAAACTTTAGATATTTGCTTCGATGAATCAATTGCTTCAATTATACTTCTAATACCGTAGATTTCCATATTCTATATAAAATAAAAAAAGGAGGTTAAAAATTAACCTCCTTTTTTGCAATTAATTAATTAATTAACTAATTAATTAGTTTTTTGTTAGTGTTATTGAAGCGTCAGCTCCTGAACCATAACATCCTGCATCTACACATGTCTTTAAAGCAAATGACAACGTAGTTGTAGCACAACTAAAGAAGTTTTTACCTGACAATGATCTAGCTGGATAATATTGATCAGCATATGGACCAAAAGTAGCTTGTAAAACAACTGATTCAGCCTTAGAAACAGCTCCTGTAGCAGTATTAACTGTAACTACAAAATCTAGTCCTGGACCCCAGATGTCACTAAATGTTACAACACCATCCACTGCTGTTGCAGTAGTAGTACCAACACTTGCAGCATAGAGATCAGTTGGATCACCCCAATAGTATGTATATGCAACAGACCAAGAAGTCCCATCTACAGCAGAATCTTGCCAATCACATCCAAAAGCAATATCCCAAGAGTAGGCTCCAATTAGAGCTTCACCTTTTGAATCACCGTTTAATGTACTTGCATCAAAAACTCTACCATCATCTGTAGTAATTGTAGCTCTGAATTCTACAAGATCACCTGGTACTACAGCACTTTCAGGTATACCTAATTGAGATAATACCTCTGCTGCAGAAATTTCAATTCTAGATGGAAATGCAGTAGTAGAGTAAATTACAGCTGAAGCTGATCTAGAACCACTAGCTGCATAATATATATTAGCAGAAAGGTCATAAGATGCTATGTTTAAAGTTGCATCTTTAAACTCACCTGAATATATAGAGCCTGAAGTATTATTTAGATCAAATACAGCAGCACCATCGGGAGTTATCGTTACTAATGCACCTGATGGTGGAATAGCAAGAATTTTATCTTCATCCATACAAGAATTTAAGCTTAAAAGCGCAATTCCAATAATTAATAATTTTAAATTTTTCATAATTAATTAATTTTTAGTTATCCCAGAAGACTTTCACTAAGTGGTCTCCTTTTTGAGTTAACTGGTTATTGTTATCAACTTCTGTTCTTGGATAGAAGAACGATTGAATCATGTCATTATTAGCAGTTTTTAAAAGAGGTTGAAGGTCAGTTGGTTTATCTGTTCTTCTAAAAGTGTTGTATGCTTCAACACCATTACCCCAAAGTGCTAAGAAATATTCTTGTACTAAAAGACCCATTTTATCATCGGTTGTGTTCCATAATGATGTAGCCCCTGTTCCAGCAACGTAATCAATATACGCGTTAATATTATCTGTTAAAGATCCTAAAAATGCAGTTTCATCTATAGATGCACCTGATCTAAATTCTACAGCACCAGCAGCACCCATCTCAGCAGCAAAACCAGTTACTTTTGAGAAAGATTCAGCTAATCCTGAAGCTAAGAATTGTCTTGCTGTTTCAGCGTCTCCGTTAGCAAGACTCCATTCAGCAATCATAAAGTGCGTGTATGATGATAAAAGGATTGGCTGAATACCAGCACCTTTTAACCCCATATCTTGACCTGAAGTAGCTGTAAATGATCCATCATCGAATTGACCACCAATTGGGTATAATCCCCAAGCAGTTCTTAAACCTCCATCAGGTGGAATACCATCATTATCTCCATGATCTCTACCCCAGTAACCATTACTAGTACTCTGAGAAGGAGTTACATCATTATAACCAATGTAACAGAAGATATCACTAAGTGCATAGTGAGAAGGTCTTCTTTCGTTTCCACAAGGAATCTCGTTATCATCGTTATCTGTAACGTCATCATCTTGTCTGTAGAAGTAATAATTAGCTCTAACATCTACAACGTCTTTCTGTGCAACAAACTCAGCCATATATGCATTTGACATATAATCATTAACATCTGCAGCAAGTTCGTAGTTTGATACGAAAGCTGGATGTCTTGAGTCAGGAGAAGCATTTAAAGTACCATACTTGAACTGAAAATCAGATGAAGAAGTGGTAATCAGATTATCAGCAGCACCAGCAATTAAAGCATTAATTGCAGTTGCGTCATTTGAATCTGCAGCATTCCTTCTTTGTAGTCTAAGTTTTAATTCAAGAGTACCTGTAGCTTTGCTCCAGTTAGCTCTGCTTCCACCATAGAATAAATCATTGCTAGGTGATTGTGCAGGAACAGAAAAATGTTGTTTAGCCTCTAATATAAGCGCAAGTGCAGCATCATAAATTGAAGCACCCGAGTCTAAACCTGGATTAAGGTTTTCGACACCTAAAGCTGCTTGCGAATATGGAACATCACCAAGATAATCAACTAAAGTTATCATCGCATAAGCTTTGATAAATTTAGCAATTCCTATGTGAGTTTCCCATCCTTTTTCCGCAGCTCTCGGAACCATATTATTGTAATCTGTAAAAATATTTGAATAAGCACTATTCCATGGTCCACTCATTTGAGTAGTAGAATATGCATTTTCATAAAAAGGTCCATATAAATGCGACATTCTTGTTAGCTGCATCCCTTCATCTTTAACTCCGTTGAAGAAGCTAGCCATGTTCAATTGCATAGCGTTAAGATAGAAGTCGATGTCTGAACTAGCAGGAGTCAAAGCATTTGGACTTTCAAGAATTTCAAGTTCAAGTGTTTCACACGAATTGAGTGAAAACAGTACAGCAAGAACTGCAATTGATCTTAAAATGTTATTTTTTAAAGTATTTAATGTTTTCATTTTGTATTAAATTAAAAAGTTGCTTTTAATGTTAAACCAACACGTCTAGAAGATGGTCCTGTAATGAATGAAAGACCCATTGCATTTCCAACACCCGTACTAAGAACATTTGAATCAAAATTAACAACATCAGGTACGTTAACTGCATCATAGAATAAGTTAATACCTGTTAAAGTAGCTGTTAAAGATCCAAAAGGAGTTCTTTCTAATAGATTTCTTGGGAAATCATATGAAAGGTTAACCTCACTTAATCTTATAGTAGTAGCATCAAATATCTGAAGTTCTCCAGGTCCGAATGAGAATACATCAAAACCATAGTTAATAGCAGTTATTTGAGTTGTATTTGTTTGACCTGTGTTTTTATTAACACCATCTAAAACGTATAATCCTTCTCTATTAGTACCTGGGTTTAACACACCACGTCCAACAAGAGTTGCAGCATCTTGAGAGAACATATCTCCACCATGACGATATTGCCATGTAAAGTCAAGAGATAGACCATTCCAAGAAATTGAATTAGTTAAACCTGCAGTCCAGTCTGGGTTAGGATCACCTACCAATTCTGGTTCTGTAGTTTCAATGTAGAAACCATCATCATCAATTAAGAATTCACCTGCATCATTAGTCTGTCTTACATTAGCTTTCATCATTCCAAGTGGATATCCAACAATCGCATAGTTTTGAGGTCTGGAACTACTAACTACAGGAGTATATGTAAATTCTTCAACACCCTCACCTAAACTTTCGATTAGATTTTCCTCTGCAGTGAAGTTACCATAAAGGTTCCATCTTAAATCACCAGTGTTAACAAGATTTGCATCCCAATCAACCTCAACACCTTTAACATTTAGTTTACCAGCGTTAACTGTAGTAGAAGTAAATCCAGTTGAACCAGGTAGTGTTCTTGTTGTAATAAGGTTTGTAGTATTCTTATCATAAACAGAAACATTAAAGTTTAAGAAGTTAAATAGTCTAGTATCAATACCAATCTCAACCTCAGAAAGTAATTCTGGCTCTAAAGCCTCGTTACCTAAAGTGTTAGAAGTTGTATTAGATTGAATTACACCACTTCCTGGATCAAAAGCTTTTGCATTTAATGAAAGTAAAGATCTTGTTCTATATGGATTAGCAAATCCTGCAGATTCACCATAACCAACTCTTAACTTAGCATAATTAACTATGTCACCAGATAATGCTGGAATTACATCAGAAGCAATGAATGATAAACTTGCACCTTTATAGAAAAGGCTGTTGTTATCAGCTTCCATTGTAGAACTCCAATCTTGACGACCTGTTACGTTTAAGTATAAGTAGTCGTTATAGTTGAAACTTAAATCAGCAAATGCTCCATAAATATTTTGCTCAGAGTCATAACTACTTGAACTTTGAGATACAAAGTTAAAAGGCTTTAATACTCCAAATACTAACTGATTTTCATTAGTAGTACTTCTACCAGTATAAGTCTCTCTATTTGCATCAGCACCAACAAGAGCAGTTAAAGACCAGTCATCATCTAATTGATCATTAAATGATAATGTAAAACTGTGGTTTTGAATTGTTCTTATTTCATCACTTGTGTAATATATTCCAGTTGCATTTCCATCAACACCACCTTTATTTTGAGCATGCTCAGAAAACTGGCTTGTGTTATCAATACCATACTTATATGCTAATGTCAAGTTGTCATTTATGTCATAAGCAGCACCAAATGTTCCAAATACTCTGTTAATTAATTCAGCATCAAATGCATTTTCGGCAGTCCATCTTGGGTTCTGAATATCATTACCTGATCTATAGTAGATAGATCTACCATCAGACGTAATGTATGGAAGTCCCATTAAGTCAACACTTCTTGGAGTATACATAACATCACCAAAAATTGATGAAGTGTATGAACTCACTGATCCACTACCAAGAGACGCGGCAATTGGAGGTGTAGTATAGTCTGTGTTAGCGTAGTTAAGAGTACCGTTAATTCTAATACCATTTTCAAGAGTTGCTGCACCACCAAGACCAAAGTTTGTTTTTCTTAGGCGGTTGTTAGGTGTAAATCCTTCATCATCTGTTCTACCAAACGACATATTGAAGAATCCATTATCTCCTGATGATCTAAGGTTTAAAGAAGTTGTGTTAACTAAACCTGGATCAAAGAAGTTTTCAACACCTCTATAATTTTTATATGCATACTCAGTACCAACTAAATCAGCGAATTCTGGCTCAACTAATGATCTGTTAGCAATGTAGTCATAAGGGTGCTTAACGTAAACGTTATTAGCATCCTCTCTTAAATAATAAGGACCAAATTGTCTTGGATCGTTAATAGCTGGGTCAAAGTTTGGACCACCATTTGAAAAGAAAAATCCAAACAGTTGGTGAAATCCACCACCATAATCATTTTGGTAATCTGGAAGTACTGGTTCATTTATAAATGTTGAATGACTCACAGTAACTTCAGTACCTTTTGCAGATGGTCTTGCGCCAGATCCGTTTTTAGTAGTAATAAGTATTACACCATTTCTTCCTTGCTGACCGTATAATACGGTAGCATTTAATCCCTTAAGGACATCAACTTTTTCTATACTATTTGGATCTAAGTCTAGGAATCTACTTGATTCAGTAATTCCATTCCAGAAGGAACCAGACTCTCCATTAGTTGATGAATTAAAAGGAACTCCATCAACAACAAATAAAGGTTGGTTAGAACCTGTAATTGATGTCATACCTCTAATTATAACGTTAGTTCCCGAACCAGATGTAGAAGTAGTGTTAGTAATATTAACACCAGCAACCTTACCTGTAAGAGTTCTTGCAACATCCGCAACACCCTTTTGTTCTATTTCTTCAGAACCAACAGTTGTTACAGCATAACCTAAAGAACGTGCCTCTCTTTCCAGACCAAGTGCTGTCACAACAACCTCACTTAATTGATTCCCTTCGGATAAGCTAATATTTAGAGTGTTTTGGCTACCAACAACAACAGATTGAGATTCATAACCTACGAAACTAAATACTAATGATACACCTTCTTCAACTGCGATAGAATAATTACCATCGAAGTCTGTAGTTACACCGCTTGTTGTTCCATCAATTATAACGGTAGCACCAGGTAGGGGCAAACCATCAGGATCAGAAACAACTCCTGTAACTGTTCTCTGACCAAATGCAAAACCTGCACTTAATAAGAAAACTAAGAATATTCTTGTATACTTCATATTTATTATATTTATTAATATTTGATAACTGTTAAAATAATGTTAAAATTACCAAAACAGTCAAAAATAACACATTTTAATTAAAAAACGCGCCAAATCACTTTTTTTGTTAATTTGAATCGGCTAAGATATGGTTTTTTCTATTACTTCAAAACTTTTTAATATTTTTTTTTTATTGTGTTTTTGTAGTTTTTTTTTACCCTCACAAACCATTTTTTTAAAAATTACTTAACGAAAATGTTAATTTGATTTTTAAGAAGGTTTTGAACAGTCTCTCTTTTTCTTATTAGTTTTATTTTGTTGTTTATTATGCAGGCTTCAGCAGGTTTAACTCTGCTATTATAATTGCTTGACATACTAAAGCAATATGCACCAGCGTTTTTAAAGCAAATCAAATCCCCAGCTTTTAATTTATTTATGGTTCTTTGTTGTGCGAATGTATCTTTTTCACATATGTAACCAACTACATTATATGTTTCTTTCTCATCGTTATCCTTGTTAAGTTTTATAATCTCATGATAAGAATTATATAATGTAGGTCTAATAAAATGGTTAAAGCCTGAATTGACTTGAACAAACTTCGTATTATAAGACTTTTTAATATTATTGACTTTAGTCAAAAAGAATCCTGATTCACTGGTCAGAAACTTTCCAGGCTCAAGCATAATCTGAATGTTTTTATTTGTTTCTAATGTGAACTTGTCTAGTTCTCTAAAAATGACATTTGAGTATTCTTCAAGATCTGTTTTTGAATCTCCATCAAAGTATGGAACTTTAATACCACCTCCTAAATTTATACTTTTTAAATTTTTAAACTTTCTAGCAATTTTAAATATCTTATTAACTGTAAGTTCTAATTCTTCATTTTTAAGTATATCACTTCCAGTATGGACATGAATTCCCGAGATAATCAACTTGCCCTCTTCTTCAATTTTAACTAATCTTGATAACTTATCTTCACTAATTCCAAACTTTGAGTCTTTGTGACCGACACTAATTCTTTCATTTCCTCCTGCATATATATCAGGGTTAATTCTTATTGATATTTCTCTTTCACTGTAATTTTCTGTGAAAGCTTCAATTGATTCTAAGCTATCCAAATTTAATTTTACACCTAAATTATTTGCTTCAATTATTTCCTCTAAGCCGACTCCGTTGGGTGAGTATAGAATATCATCTTTATTGAAGCCACATTTGAGTCCAATCTTAACTTCCTCAATTGAGGAGGTTTCTAGTCCTGTTCCTAGAGATTTAAAATAATTTAAAATAGAAATATTTGATAACGCTTTGGCTGCAAAATAAATTTTGAGATCTTTAATATTACTCATAGAATTTTTCAATTCTATGTATTGCTTTTCTATAATATCTAGATCGTATACGTAAAGTGGTGTTCCATATGCGGAAACAGCTTCTTTAAGTTTTGAGACTTTAATCATAATTATTATGCGTTGCTAATATAATACCCTTTAAATTAATTTATATCTAAAGTTTTGTAATTATATTTGTCGCCATGAATTTGCATGAATATCAAGGAAAACAATTATTAGAAAAATATAATGTAACGATTCAAAAGGGCTATGTTGCAGAAAATCCTGATGAAGCTGTAAAATCTGCAAAAAAACTTTCTGATGAAACAGGGACTAAAGTTTTTGTTATTAAAGCACAAATTCATGCAGGTGGAAGAGGAAAGGGTGGAGGTGTTAGAATAGCAAAATCATTAGATGAAGTTAGAACCATATCTTCAGAAATTATAGGTATGAGACTAATTACACCTCAAACATCTAAAGAAGGAAAACTTGTTAACAAGGTATTGATTGCAGAAGACGTTTATTATGATGGTAAAAATAATAGAAAAGAATTCTACATTTCAGTTCTGCTCAATAGATCAAGTTCCAAAAATATGATTGTTTATTCAACTGAGGGTGGAGTTGATATAGAAGCTGTTGCAGAAAATACACCTGAACTAATATTTAACGAAGAAATTGATCCTGCCTCTGGGATTCTCCCATTTCAATCAAGAAATATTGCATTTAATCTAGGTCTTAAAGGCACAGCATTTAAAAATATGGTAAGGTTTGTTACTAATCTCTATAACGCCTATTGTGAATCTGATGCAACATTATTTGAAATTAACCCAGTATTAAAGGCAGCTGATGATAAGATCATTGCCGTAGACTCTAAAGTGACCATAGATGAGAACTCTCTTTTTAGGCACTCCGAATACGAGTTAATGAGAGATTTAAGTGAGGAGAATTCTGTCGAAGTTGAGGCTAGAGAGTTTGGTCTTAACTATGTTGATTTAGATGGAAATGTTGGTTGTATGGTTAACGGTGCAGGTTTAGCAATGGCAACCATGGACTTAATCAAACTTGCAGGTGGTGAGCCAGCAAATTTTCTTGATGTTGGAGGAACTGCTGACTCAAGCAGAGTTGAAAAAGCCTTTAGACTTATTCTACAAGATTCAAATGTCAAAGCAATATTGGTAAATATATTTGGAGGAATAGTAAGGTGTGATCGTGTCGCCGAAGGAATAGTATCTGCATATAAAAACATAGGGAATATTGATATCCCAATAATTGTTAGGCTTCAAGGAACAAATTCTGATAAAGCAAAGGAAATAATTGATAGCTCCGGATTAAATGTGCTCTCTGCAATAGCCTTTGATGAGGCAGCTAATAAGGTTCAGGCTGCCTTAAACTGACATAAAGTCATTAAATTTTCTTTTTTTATTGCCATATTGTCACTTTTATTAAACTGGTACTCTTTTTGACTATTATTTAATGAATTTATAATTCAAAATGTTTAACTAAAAATAAAAATTATGAGAATAGTAAAATATAATAACAATAATGTTTTTCCATCATTGATGAATGAATTTTTTAATGATGACTTTGGTTTGAATTTTTTTAATAGAAATTATTCAGTACCGTCAGTAAATTCAATAGAAAATAATGATTCTTTTGAGATTGACCTTGCTGTGCCAGGTATGAAAAAAGAAGACTTTTCAATTGAATTAAATGATAAAGTATTAGTGATTTCATCTGAATCATCAAATAATATTGAAAATGATAAGATGAGATTAAACGAATTTAATTTCTCTTCTTTCCAAAGATCATTTAGAGTTCCACATTCAGTTGATCAAGATAAAATAAAAGCTAATTATAAAAACGGCATATTAAAAATTAAATTACCGAAAAGAAAAGAGAGTATTTCTAAGCCAAATAGGGTAATCAATATTGGCTAAATGTTATAATAATCCAAAAAAGGTGTACTGTAGTACACCTTTTTTATTTTAATTTCTTTTTGAGAAGTTCAATTTTATCTCTTAAATCTGCAGCAGCTAAGAAGTCAAGTTTTTTTGCTACATTCTCCATTTCTTTTCTAAGTTCTTTGATCCTTTTTTCAATTTCATTATTAGTTTGATATGATTTAAGCTCTTCTTCAAAATCTTCATATGAACTATTTACAAGCTGAACGTCTTTATCAAAAGTATTTAAAAATGATTTTTCCATTTGCTTAGGAATTATACCATTTTTAACATTGTATTTTTCTTGCTTTTTTCTTCTATACGAAGTTTCATTTATTGTCTTATCCATACTATCTGTAATATTATCTGCATACATTATTGCTTTGCCATTTATATTCCTTGCAGCTCTCCCTACAGTTTGAATTAAAGATCTATGACTTCTTAAGAATCCCTCTTTGTCAGCATCTAAAATAGCAACCAATGATACTTCTGGTAAATCAAGTCCCTCTCTTAATAGATTAACTCCAACCAAAACGTCAAAAAATCCTTTCCTTAAATTTTGCATTATTTCAACTCTCTCCAATGTATCTATGTCACTATGAATGTAATTAGCTCTAATTTTTGCTTTAAGAAGGAACTTTGTAAGTTCTTCTGCCATTCTTTTAGTTAGTGTTGTAACTAATACCCTTTCATCATTTTCAACTCTTAATAAAATTTCTTCTATAAGATCATCGATTTGATTTTCGGATTTCCTGATCTCAATGATTGGATCTAGTACTCCAGTTGGCCTAATTATCTGTTCAACATATATCCCCTCAGACATTTTCAATTCATATTCTGCAGGTGTAGCACTTACATAAAGTACATTATCTTGTAATCCCTCAAATTCTTCAAATTTTAGTGGTCTATTATCTAGTGCTGCAGGTAATCTAAAGCCATAATTAACTAAATTTTCTTTTCGACTTCTATCACCGCCGTACATAGCATGTACTTGAGGAATAGTTACATGACTCTCATCAATAACCATTAAATAATTCTCAGGGAAATAATCAAGTAGACAAAAAGGTCTTGTTCCAGGATCTCTTCCATCTAAATATCTCGAGTAATTCTCAATACCAGAACAATATCCTAGCTCTTTAATCATCTCTAAATCAAACTCTGTTCGCTCTCTAATTCTCTTTGATTCTAGTGATTTTTCTATTTCATCAAAATATTTAACCTGCTCCTCGAGATCAAATTCAATTTTATTTATCGCAGATTTAATATTTGACTCTGATGTAACAAATATCATTGCAGGAAAAATTCTTAATGATTCAAATTCCTCAATTTTATTACCAGATATAGGATCAATAGACTCAATGCTTTCAATATTATCCCCAAAAAAGTTTATTCTGTAAAATATATCTGAATAACTTGGAAAAATATCGATTATATCTCCCTTTACTGAAAAGCTTCCTCTATTTAACTCATTAATAGATCTTGAATATTGACTTTTTACAAATTGTGATAATAGTTTTGAAATTTGAATTTCATCATTAATAGAAATCTGGATTACATGTTTTTTAAACTCATTCGGGTTTCCAATTCCATATATGCACGATACTGATGCAACAACAATAATATCATTTCTTCCAGATAATAATGATGAAGTTGCACTAAGTCTATATTTCTCTATTTGTTCATTTATTGATAAATCTTTCTCTATATATAATCCAGATGATGGAATATAAGCTTCAGGTTGATAATAATCATAATATGAAACAAAATACTCTACAGCATTATTCGGAAAAAAATTTTGAAACTCTGAATATAATTGAGCAGCTAAAGTTTTGTTATGTGCTAAAACTAATGTTGGTCTTTTTATCTCCTGAATTACATTGGCTACTGTGAATGTTTTACCGGATCCAGTTACACCTTGAAGTGTTACATGATTGTGATTGCTATTAAATGAGTTAACAATACTTCTAATTGCCTCTGGTTGATCACCGGTCGGTTTGAACTCAGATGTAAGTTGAAAACTCATAAATTTAAATTTTCATCTTGATCAAAATTATCAACTATATTATCAGTATTGTTATAAATATCTGATGGCGCCTCTTTAGGAACATCTCCAACAGAATTTATACATTCAAACTTTGATTTTGAATTAATTAATTCGTCTATTTCATATAACTCAACAAAAAAGGTCCAATAATTTAAAAAATCATAAACAAAGATCATTTTATCTCCATTTAAAACAAAATAATTGGAAATAGGTGCTTTATCCATTATTTCATCTTGATCATCGATTTTAAAAATTTTTATTTCTTCTAATTGTTCCCAATTTTCATTACTTATATGGAATGTAGAAATTTCTGTTGAGTCAAATCCAAATTGATCTGAAATTATCTTACTAAATTCAAGTAAACTGGTTGAGGCATCAACAATTATATCTCGAAGAACATCTTCTTCTACATTTAAAATTATTCTAAATTTTAACCTCATTAGATCTATTATTATATAACATTAAAAAATAAAATTGTAAACCAATTATAATGGTAGACAATAATAAGTGAATTGGTTGAGTGCTAAAAGGAAAATCAAAATAAAACATAACAATTCCGGTTACAATTTGAATAAAAATTAATGAATTTACAGAGTATATTATTATTGATTTCAATCTAATTTTATTTAACAAATAGAGGATGTAAGAATTTAAGATAATTATAATCCATGAAAAGCTTCTATGTGTATAAAAAATACTTGGAATTTCTTCAAACCATTTTTCCTTTTGGGAGTAGCTATAAAGCTCCATTTTAATATCAATAAACTTCCTTACTTCAGTTCCTATTATAACCTGTCCTAATAAAATGACTATTGATATAATGATTAAAAAAGATATATTTCTAGGTAAACCTATATGTGTTGATCTTTTATTAACAATTGATAGAATTGAAAATAAAATAATTAAAAGTATTATTGCCATAATCATATGAATTGAAATTGTATTTGCAGAAAGGTTGCTGTCTACAACTATTTTACCTAGCCATGCTTGAAATAAAATAGCTACAAGAGATAAAAATGCAAGAAATGTGATTAAAAATCTCTTCTTTATATATTTTAATGAGCTTATAAACAGAATTAAGACTGAAATTCCAGCAATTGCACCTATGAGTCTATTTATATATTCAATCCATGTATGATAAACATTAAATTTAGCATAATCATGTTTAGTATATTTTTCCCAATTATCAATGTTTAGAGTATCAGCTGACCTAAAACTATCTATCGCATAAAATAATTCTTCTTCAATAATAATTATTTGATTTTTATTGAAATCATAGTTAGGTTTCCAGTCTAATTGAGATCTTTCAGTTGGGGGGATTAAATATCCAAAGCATTTTGGCCAATCAGGACATCCCATTCCACTTCCAGTCATCCTTACAATAGCACCAGCCAGAATAACTATATAAACAATTAATATCGAAGCTAGTGCTAGATTATATATTTTATTCATCCTTCAAGCCTAAAGATTTACCTGTTTTGACCATAAGATCGTGTGCTTCTTTATAATCATTTCTAATATCTCCATCTAGAATGGCATTTTTAATTTTTTCTTTAATTAAGCCAATCTCTTTGCAAGGTTTAATCTTAAAATATGCCATAATTATCTCACCTGTAATAGGTGGTTGGAAATTTCTGATACTATCTTTCTCTTCAACATCTTTAATTTTCTGACGAACTATTTTAAAATTATTCTGGTAGATTAATGACTTCTTGATATTCTTTGTTGTTATATCAGCTTCACAAAGAGTTAGTAAATCATCAATGTCATCTCCAGCATCATATATAAGTCTCCTTACAGCAGAATCTGTTACAATATCTTCAGATATTATAATTGGTCTTGAGCTCATCATAACTATTTTCTGTACATATTTTAATTTCTCATTTAATGGGAGGCTTAGTCGAGTAAATATTTTCTTAACCATTTTAGAACCAATAAACTCATGACCATGAAATGTCCATCCAATTTTTTTGCTAAAGTTTTTTGTTGGAGCTTTACCAATATCATGTAAAAGTGCTGCCCATCTAAGCCATACATTTTCTGTACTTCTTGATATATTATCTACTACTTCTAATGTATGATAGAAGTTATCTTTGTGAGTTTGTCCTTCAACTTCTTCAACCCCTTTAAGGTTTATAAGCTCTGGCAAAATATAGTTGAGAAGATTTAATTTCTCAAGATTTTTGAATCCATTTGATGGTGTCTCAGACATTAAAATTTTATTAATCTCATCTGATATCCTTTCAGAAGATAAAATTTCTAATCTATTTGAATTTTTTTTGATTGAATTTTGAGTGTCCTTGTCTATATCAAAATTTAATTCACTCGAGAATCTAATTGCTCTTAGCATTCTAAGTGGATCATCTGAAAATGTCTTATCGGGGTCAGCGGGAGTCTTAATAATACCTTTTTCTATATCATCAATACCTCCAAAAGTATCAATAAATTCTCCAAAATAATTTTTGTTTAATCTTATTGCAAGCGTATTGATTGTAAAGTCTCTTCTTAGCATATCATCTAAAAATGTTCCATCTTCGATACTTGGCTTCCTACTATCACTTAAATAAGATTCTTTTCTAGCACCAACAAACTCAATATTGTAATTATTGAACTTAATCATTGCAGTTCCAAACCTTTTAAAAATATTAATTTTGGCTGGTGTCATATTTGGTCTAATTCTCTTATAGAAATTTTGAGCTAACTCTATACCTGAGCCAATACACATAATATCAATATCTTTTTTTACAGGTCTTTTAAGGCATATATCCCTAACATATCCACCTACAACATATGATTCAACTCCTAAATCATCAGATGCCTCAGATATTTTTATAAAAACATCTTCTTTCAAATTTTTTTGGATAATATCTTTATTAACTCTCATCTTAATTTAGTTATTGAGCCATTTTCATCAAACTTTAATATTGTTGAAGGTGCGTATGATTTTTTATTTTTTCCATAGTTAACTATATAGTCTACTTTACTCTTTATTTCTGAGCTTATTAAATTAAACTCTGAGGGAATCTCAATTCCTGATATGTTTGCTGAAGTAGAGACTATTGGCCTACCAAATTTTTTTATAAGCTCTGAGCAAAAATTATCATTTGGAACTCTAAAACCTAATGAATAATTATTACTTGATACATATTTTGAAATTTTAACTGGATTATCAAAAATAAAAGTGGTAGGAGATTTTTTAGATATTGATTTCAATTTTTTAAGATTAGAAATTTCTACATATTTACTAACCATTTCAAAGCTAGAAGCAAGACATATTAATGGTTTTGAATAATCTCTTCTTTTAATTTCGTATACTTTTTTGACCGCAATATCGCAACATGCATCACATCCAATACCCCAAATTGTATCTGTCGGATATAAAATAATTCCACCAGATTTCAATACATCTACTGCATTTGTAATTTCATTATTCAATTTTTGATAATTTTACACGTAAAAGTATATAATTTAATTCTAAAGACACTCAATAAAAAAAATCAAAAAGTTAGAATCTTGTTAAATAAACAACTAAGTAAATATCTTGGAATTGACTTTGGAATAAAGAAATCAGGGGTTTCCATATCCGATTCAAATAAACTTATCTCTTTTCCATTAGAAACCATAGAAACAAAAAATCTACTAGATTATATTAAACAAATAAATTTTAATGAAAATATTGAAATAGTTGTAATTGGAAAACCATTAAAACTAAACAATGAGATACATGATCTTGAAGAAGAGATTGCTGAATTCATTAAATTCTTGAAAATTGAAGTTCCAAATATTAAGGTTGAAAGAGTTGATGAGAGATTTACATCAAAAATATCTAGTAATATTATTCTTAATTCAGGATTAACTAAAAAAAATAGAAGAGATAAATCAATAATAGATAAAATAAGTGCATCTTTGATTTTAGAATCTTATTTAATTCAAAAAAATAAATGATAAGACCAATTCTTGCATATGGTGATCCAATTTTGAATCTAAAAGCTGAAAAGATAAACTTTAGTGAATCCAAAAAAATAGATTCCCTGATTAACGATTTATGGGATACTATGTACAATGCAAAAGGAGTTGGGATAGCTGCTCCTCAAATTGGTGTTTCAAAATCAATCTTTGTAGCTGATTTTACTTTTTTTGAGGATGAAGATAATTTTAACAAAGACGAGCTAATAAATATTAAACAGGTATTTATTAATCCAAAAATTATAAAAGAATCTGGTAATGATTTCTCCTATTCTGAGGGTTGCCTTAGTATTCCGAACGTATCAGAGGAGGTGATAAGAAAAGAAAGAATAAAGATTAACTTTCTAAATGAAAAATTTGAGCCTAAGCAAATGAATTGCTCAGGAATAATAGCCAGAGTAATTCAGCATGAATTTGATCATTTGCAAGGTATACTTTTTACAGAAAGACTTTCTAAGGAGAAAAAAGCTATGTTAGAAAGTGAATTAAAAGATATTTCGTTAGGTAAAATTGAATTGAAGTATCAAATGAGCTTTCTTAATAACTAGTTAATTTTTTCAATTTTAGTAATACGTTTTTTCCAAAAATTAATTCTACTGTTAATTGAATCAATTTTTGATGAAACATTTTTAAATAATGGATTATCAGTACTTGAATTTGAAAAGAACTCAAGATTATTTTGAAACTGATTAGACTCGTCCTCTAAATCAGAAATTTTTCTTTTAATAAATTGAAGTTTTTTATTAATCTCCTTTGAATTGCCTTTCATTAACTCTACTTCTATATCAAAAATCAGTTCGTCTTTTTCATCATTCTTAAGCTCTAGTGATCTTAATATTGAAATAATTTTTCTATTAAGATTATTATTCAAAATGTTATTTGAATTAAGATTAATATTATCTAATTTATTCCACTCAGATAAATTATTTTGAATGAAATCTTTCACATCATCCAAAGAATACTTCTTTTTTGAAAATTTTATACTATCAATAAACTTTGACTTTTTTTCAAAAGCTTTTTGTTCATCCTTACTTAGATTTATTGCACCAGATTTTAGAATCTCGTAGAATTTATTAGTAATTGTTCGAAATTCATCCCATAATGAATTTGAAATTTTTCTAGGTAGGTAGCCAACTTTCTTCCATTCATCTTGAATTGCTTTAACTCTTGATGTATTTTCAGCTATTTTATTTTCATTAATAATATTTTCAACTTCAGAAATTAATCCCTTTTTAATATCAATAATTTTTTTAAGTTCAATTTTTTGATTTTTATAAAAGTTATTTTTGTTTGTATTAAATTCTTTAGTTACTATTCTAAAATCATTCCAACATTTTTTATTGTTGTTTCTCTTGAGGTTTTTAATTTTTTGAAATTCTTTTTTTAGTTTTTCAAATTCTTTAATACTATTTTGCCATTCATTATGTGAACCTGGTTTAGACCCACTTATAACTTTCATTTTGCTAATTACAATTTCTTTTTTCTTGAAGTTCTCCTGCTGAATACTTACAATTTCTTTTTGAAAATTTTGTCTTTTGGAATGAATTTTTTGTGATGCATCTTGAAACCTTTTCCAGAGGTCATCGCTATGCTCTCTTGCGACTGGTCCAAGTTCATTCTTCCATAATCTATGAAGATCATTAAGATCTCTTGATGCCTTAATAATATCATCCAATTTGTCTAGCTCTTCGGCTTTTTTAATAATCTTAACTTTTTCCTCATAATTATGCTTAAAGTCTAGTTCTCTGAGATCTCTATTTAAATGAAGAAAGTCATAAAATTTTCCAACATGATGCCTATATGTTTCCCAAATATTATTTCTCTCATTTATGGGAACTTGACCTGTATTATGCCACTCTTCTTTGAGTATTTTAAAATCAGAGTAAAGCTTATTTGGATTTTGATCTACGATAATCAAGTTTTTGATCTTTTCAATAAGATCTTTTCTTTTCTCTAGATTTGCTTTTTGATTAGAGTTTAATTCTTTAAAATATTTTTTCTTTTTAAAAGAATAGGTTTTTAATGTTTGAAAAAATAATGATCTTTCCTTTTTAATTTTTTCTGTATCTGATTCAGATTTAAGAATTGAATCTATTTTTGATCGCAGTTCTTCAATTTCTTTTCTTCTATTGAACCATTCACTTGACTCAATAATTTCAATAAAATTTGAAACTAATTCACCAAAAGTATATTTTTCTTTTTTTGCTATTGATTCCTTTTTAGAAGATTTTGTTTTGGGCTTATTGGAAGAAATAGTTAAAGCACCATATTTTTTCACCCAGTCCTTGTATGCCTTAGTTCTTTTGTCTTCAGGCATTTCAGGTATTTCACTGGAGTCTGAAACTTCTTGACCGTATTTACTTACCCATTCTTTATATGCCTTAGTCCTTTTATCTTTAGGCATTTCAGGAACTTTGTTATTAACTAGATTTTCAGAATCCGATGAAGACTTTTTTGATATTAAATCTGAGTCTTTCATTTTAGCTATTATTCAATAAAAGTAATATTTTTATTTTTAATTCAACTTTATTTTCTTTGCCAAAGATTCCATGACTCTTCAGCTTGAAATTTTAACATTTGATATCCGTTTAATGTTAAACATCCGATTTCGTTGCCTTTTTTCATAAAAAGTGTCTCTTCTGGGTTATAAACTAAGTCAAAAAAAATACTTTTATCACTAATTATATCATATGGTAAATTAGGTGACGAATTGACATTTGGATATGTTCCAATAGGAGTACAATTTACAATTAGAACAGGATCACTTAAAATCTTTTTATTAAGATCATTGTAAGATATATAGTCTTTGTTTCTATTCCTTGAAACAATTTTGTATGAAATATTATTTTTTTCACAATAATATTTAACTGTTTTAGATGCTCCTCCTGAACCTAAAATAATTACACTCTTAAATCCATCGATACCATTTATGTCTAAAGCTTTCTTAAATCCAATTATATCTGTATTATATCCTATTTTTTTTTTATCCTCATAACATATTGTATTAACAGATCCAATTTCAAATGCAATATTATCAAGTTCATCAAGATACTTTATAATACTTTCTTTGTATGGAATAGTAACATTTAATCCATATATGTTTTTTTGTTTAAATATAGAGGTGACCTCTTCTACTGATTCAATGTCAAAATTTACATACTCGTAATTTGAGAGTGTTTCAATAGCACTAAATTTTTTTGTAAAGTAGTTTCTTGAAAATGAGTAATCAATATTCCTACCTATTAAACCAAATTGTTTTTTTTCTTTCAATTTTTGTTTGCGAATCTTTCTAATAAAACTACAAACAAAATACCAATAAAAATATAAACTAAAGTTAAGTGGGTTTCACCTAATGATAAATTTGGAAAAAATAAAGAAATTTTTCCATCAACTCCTTCAGTTTTCCATGGCCAAACACCTCTTAGAGATCCTGCAATAAACCCAACAATAACAGCTATTGTTAGCGACTTATAATTTTTAAGAAGAGTACTTAAGATATTTGATAAAAAAATAAGACCTGTAACTGATCCGATTGTAAAAAAGAAAAGTATTTTCAATAAATAAATTCTGTCAGGATCATTTAAAAAATCAAAGTTAAATGAGAAAATTTCAGTTATTGTAAAATATAATGCATTTACAGAGTCAACCATTATAAGAGTATAATTTCCCATTAGGAGGAGAAGATATGAGCCTGAAAGACCAGGTAATATCATTCCTGATATTGCTATCATACCAGAAATAAAAATTATAAGATTTGAATTTGTAACTTCAAAATTATCAGCAAAACTTATCAAAAGTCCTGAAGCTAATCCAACTAAAATCCCAATTAAAGTCTTAAGACTTAATCTTTCAAGTTGATAGTAAATAACATAAAAAGAACCAATAATCATTCCAAAGAATAGGCCAAAAACATATAATTCATATTCTTCAATAAGTCTGTCAAGTATAAGAGATACACTAAAAAAACTTGCAATAACCCCAGAAAAAACAATAGTCAAGAATCTACCATTAATCTCAAAATAAAAATCTTTAAATCCCCTATTAAATAAAATTTTAAAAGATTTAAAATTTATTTTCTTTATTGAATTAATAAGATCTTCATAAATTCCTGTGATAAATGCTACTGTTCCACCTGAGACTCCAGGAATTTTATTAACAGCACCCATTGCAAGTCCCTTAAGGAAAAGAAAAATATAATTTTTCATTATAATTTAATATAAAAAAAATTAAACAAGTAGTGTCTTGTTCTGAGTAAATTCTGGAAATGATTCCTTCAATTTTGATGGAATTTTAGATGATTTGCTTCCACTTTGGTAAAAATATATTGCTTCATTTAATTTACCATCTTTCAACAGACATCCACTTATAATAAAATCAAGAAAAGGTCTATTGGGGAAATACTTTTTTGCTCTTAAGCTCATTATTAATAACTTAGACCAATCCTTAGTCTCTAAAATACATTTTAATAAGCTTTTCCATATTTTCCAAGATTGTTTTTCTTGAATATCAATAATTTCAGAATAATATTTTATTGCTTTATAATTATTACCTGTGATTTTGTTTATGTAAGCATTTATTTTAAGTATTGGATAGCTACTGTAATTATTTTCTAAAGCTTTTACTGCAAGGTATTTTGATTGTCTATAATTGTTTGCCTTTAAATAAAACTTTATTATATAAACCCATGCTTTTTCGTTAGTAGGCTCTTGTCTGAGTGCTTTTTTAATATACTTTATAAATATCTTTTTGTTATCTAATTTTCTGTAACATTTTGCTATCTTAAAATATATATATGAATTAGGTTCACTTAATTCAACAGAAATTTTATAATTCTCTAGTGCATCATTATACTTTTTTAATCTTTCAAGAATTTTAGCTTTTTCAATATATGCTGAAACAAATTGATCATCTGATATAATAGCAAAATCAAATGCAGATATAGATTCTTTAAGTCTACCTATTTTTTTATATGTTTTACCTAACTGAAACCATGCAATTTTAGAATACGGTTTTTTCTCAAGAAATAAGCTGAGCTCATTTACTGCCTCATCAATTCGATTTAAATTTTCATAACAAAAAATTAAGTTATACAAAGATTGATAATCCTCTTCGTCATAGTTTAAACATTTTTTGAAAAATGGTATCGCAGATTCAAAATCTTCAATTAATAAAAATTCCATTGCAATCATATTCCAAATATCAATCTTATCATCAATAAATTGTAAGGCATTTTTTAAAATTTCAATTGCTTCGTTACTAAGATTATTCTTTGAGCATATTGTTGCTCTTTGTAGATATACTTCCCTGTTTTCAGGATCTATTTTTTGAATATAATTTAGAATTTTAGATGCATCTTCATATTTGGAGTTAAAAATCAATAGTTCTGAATTAAGTAACATTAAGTCAATATTATTCGGATGTTGATTAAGACCCATTTTTATGGCCTTACTAGCAAGTTTATAATTTGCTTCATCAATGTAATAATGAGATATATCAATGAATTCGGTTGAATCATAGTAAAAAACACTATTAGTTTTCAACATCTGTTCAAACTTTAATATTGAATTATTTATGTTACTCAAGAATTTTTTTTCTAAAGTACACATCAACTAAAGTCAAAATATGTGAAGAGTAAAATTATTTTCAACAAAATAATTAACAGCTGGTATTAATCAATTTTTACAATATTTAATTTTTTATCACTTTCACTAAATAAATCAGTGATTTTATTTGGTTTTTCTTCCTCTCTCCATATAAAACCAGGAAGTTTCATCTCATTTGTTAAAATTTTACTTTCGGCTAATACATTTCCATCAGGGGTTTTATAAAAAGATACCTCAGATATTTCATTATCAAGAAATTTAATAAAAATTGAGCTTGCAAGTGTCTTATTTAAGCCTATTAGTTCAGAATCATCAGAATACATGTAGTAAAGTAATGTACTGTTCTTTTCAACATATACATTATCAAGCTTTCCATCTGTAAAAAATCCATCCAGTTTTTCACCTTTAATTTGGTTATATCTTTCTTCAAATAATGAATCTTTTTGACTCATAAACACATTACCTCTAATTATTAGAGAATCCAACTCTTCTGTATTAAGATTTGATTTCAAGAATATTTTATCACCTGTAATTTGATTTTCACCAAACCAAATAATTGGATTAATTTTATTCCTTTCCTCATCACTCAACCTTCTAATCTCTCTAGTACTTTTTGGTCTTTTTAATAATTTAATTAATCCAGTCTCTTGATTAAAATGAATTGAGTCAGACAAGCCTCTCACATCAGATTTAAGAATTCTTACGTCATAGTAACCTTTTAAAATTTTTTTTTCATCTGCACCAGTAATTGTAATTGTATCAGAGTGGATATATAGTGAATCACTTTTAATTATATTAACTGCTAATGCGTTTTTAGTAATTATTGCGGAGTCCTTGTCTCTAAAAATTTCTCCATAATGTCCGGTTATAATTGAATTATTAATCGTATCATTAATTTTAATATTGTATGTAGCTGATGCATATGACCTTTCATTTTCAAAAAAAATGCTATCACCATTTATAATCTTTCCATCATAGTTTATTATTGCATTTTTTTTAAAATATCCTTTTTGAAGATTTGTGTCATAGAATCCATTCATACAATAAATATTATAGTCAACACCTGTAATAAGTGTCTCATCATTAAAGAATGCAATATTTTTTTCTGTGAAATATTCTAACTCCTCTGAGTCTATTCTATATTCTGGATTATCAATTTTTACATTTGACCTAAATATATACTTTTTAGGTCCCATAAAATATGTCCCTGAATTACTTTCAAGTATATTATCATTATCAACTATTTTACCTTTTGAATTATAAAATGCAATATTTTTTGGCCTATCCAGATATAATGTATCAGTTTCTAACTTCATATCGGGTCTAACTAGTATAACATTTCCATATGCAGCTGCTTTCTTTGTCTTACCGTCATATTCAAGGTAATCTGATGAAAGTTTTAGAGAATCTCCTTGATAAAAAATAACTTTTCCGTTGGCTTTAAAAGAATTTTCATTGAAATAATAGTATGATATATCTGATTCTATCTTTGCTCCATCATGAAATAATATAACTCTCAAATCATTTTCTTTTTGAAGTATATTAGCATCAGGATACTCAACTGAGTTTCTTATTGATTTACCTGCTTGCAATATCTCAATCGTTCTCTGTTCTTGGCTAAGTAGAGATGAGGTAACAAGAAAACAAATCAAAATTTTTTCTAGTTTCATGTATTTCTGTAAATAGTTTGAATTCTATCTGGTCCAACAGAAATTAATTTTATAGGAACATCAACAAACGATTCTATAAAATTAATATAGTTTATAAGCTCTTTTGGAAGATCATCTTCACAATTTACTTTAGTAATATCTTCATACCATCCCTCTAATTCTAAATATTGTGGAACAATTTTTTTGGATTCTATATCAAAAGGAAAATTATTAACCTGTTTGTTATCAACTATATAAGATGTACATACCTTAAGTTTATCAATTGAGCTTAATACATCAGATTTCATGATATTAAGCTCGGTTACTCCATTAATCTGAACTGAATATTTTAAAGCTACTAAATCTAACCAACCACATCTTCGATCTCTACCAGTAGTCGCTCCATATTCATGACCAACTTCTCTAATTTTTTCACCAATTGAATTAAATAATTCTGTTGGAAATGGACCAGAACCAACTCTTGTTGTGTAAGCTTTGAAAATTCCAATTATTTTCTTGATCTTATTGGGTGGAACACCTAATCCAGAGCATGCACCTGCCGCAGTAGTATTTGATGAGGTTACATAGGGATATGTTCCAAAATCTATATCCAACAAAGATCCTTGTGCTCCCTCAGCTAATATTTTCTTTCCTTCATTAAGACAATTGTTAAGATAGTTCTCGCTGTCGATTAAATTAAAAGTTTTAAGACTTTCAATACCTTGGATAAAGTCTCTCTCTAAATTTTCTAAGTTTATATCTACAGACTCCTTAAAATTTGAAATAATTTTTAAGTGTTTTTCTTTAAGATAATTATATTTTTTTTGCCATGAATCATCAACAATATCACCAACTCTAATACCGTTTCTTCCGGTTTTGTCCATATATGCTGGTCCAATACCTTTAAGTGTTGAACCAATCTTCTTTTTGCCTTTAGATGCTTCTGACGTAGCATCAATTATTTTATGGGTAGGTAATATAATATGAGCTCTCTTTGATATATATAAGTTTTTTTTAAGGTCAATTTTATACTTATTTAAACCTTCAATTTCTTTAAGAAATATTCCAGGGTCAATTACAACTCCATTACCAATTACATTTATAGACTGTTTATTGAATATACCTGAAGGAATAGTGTGAAGAACATGCTTATTACCATCAAATTCAATTGTATGACCAGCATTAGGTCCTCCTTGAAATCTTGCAATGATGTCGTAATTTGAGGTTATTGCATCAACTATTTTTCCCTTTCCTTCATCTCCCCATTGAAGACCTAACAGTAGATCTAAAGACATATTTTAACTATTTTTTCTTTTTACTCGTAGCGTATAAATATAGTGAATGATCCTTAATGTCAACATTAAAAACTTCTTCAATATTTTTTTTAATTTCTTGGAGTCTCGGATCACAAAATTCTTTAACTTCCCCTGTGTCTGTTATTATCAAATGATCATGTTGACTATTAAAATAAGATTTTTCATACTGAGAGAAAGAATCTCCAAACTGATGCTTTCTAACCAGTCCACTTTCAAGTAAAAGTTCAATAGTATTATACAAAGTTGCCCTACTAACTCTGTATTTTTTTTTATTCATTTCCTCATATAGAAAGTCAATATCAAAATGACCATCTATTGAATAAATTTCATTTAAAATACTATATCTTTCAGGAGTTTTTCGATGATTATGTTTAGTTAAAAAATTTGTAAAAACATTAATTACCTCTTCTTGATTTTTTGAATTTTTCATTACCATATTTATCTACGTATTACTTTTTCTAATCCATTTATTGCTTTTAAACGTTTCATCAATTTATTCAAAATTACTTTATTTTCTACTTCAACACTTACTACTCCTGAAAAAAGTCCATCATTAGTCTCAAATGAAATTCTATTCATATTTACATTCATTGAGTTAGAGATAAGAGATGTAATCTCATTAACTAAACCTATATCGTCAATACCAGTTATTTCAATCTTTGCATTAAACTCGTGGCTATCTGAATTAATCCAAGTGGCAGAAATTATTCTATAAGCGTAATTTGATCTAAGAGATATTGAATTAGGGCAGTTCTTTGAATGAACTTTAATTCCATCTTTTACTGAGATAAATCCAAATACGTTATCTCCAGGAATTGGACTACAGCATGGGGCCATTGAATATTTTAACATCTCTTTTTCTTTTCCAAAAACTAGTTTATCAAACTTAATTAAATCCTCATTATCATCATGCTTTTTAATTTTATCTGTATTTCCAGTAATTCTTCGTCTAAAGTATCCTAAATAGCTATTAAAGTCATTTGCAAAAGTTTTAATCTTCTTATTATCTATTTCTCCATTAGCAACTTTAAAGAAAAGATCATTACTGGCATTAATCTTGAAAAACTTCATCATTTGACCAGATGTCTTATCATCTAATTTAATTTTAAACTGTTTTAGCTTTCTCTCAAGTATTTCTTTTCCATCTTGTGCAATTCTTTTCTTTTCATCATTTAACGAAGATTTTATTTTTGATTTTGCTTTAGAAGTTTCAACAAAGTCAAGCCAGTTTACATTTGGTTTAACATTTTCTGATGTAATTATCTCAACTTGATCACCACTCTTTAAAGTATGACTAAGTGGAACTAATTTTCCGTTGACTCTTGCTCCTCTGGTTTTAATTCCAACATCAGTATGTACATGAAAAGCAAAATCTAATGCAGATGATCCACTTTTTAGGGATTTTAGATCTCCCTTAGGAGTAAAAACATATATCTCTTTAGAATAAAAGTTTAATTTAAAATCCTCAACAAAATCGATAGCATGTTCAGAGTCTTGATTTAAAACCTCTTGAAGTTTATTTAGCCATAGGTCAACCTCACTTTTTTTAGATTCGCTATGTTTATAGCCATAATGAGCAGCATAACCTTTTTCAGCAATTTCATCCATTCTCTCAGACCTAATCTGAATCTCAACCCATTTATTTTTTGGGCCAACTACGGTTAGATGAAGTGCTTCATATCCATTATTTTTTGGTAAAGTGATCCAATCCCTAAGTCTAGTTGGGTTAGGTGTAAAATGATCAGTTATTATTGAATATATTTTCCATGCGATAAACTTTTCATTTTTTTGTTTTGATTTATATATAACTCTTATTGCAAATCGGTCATAAATTTCATCAAATGAAATATTCTTTGATTTAATTTTGTTATAAATTGAATAAATAGATTTATGCCTCCCCTTTATCTGATATTTAATTTTTTGATCAACAAGACTTTCATTAATTAATTTTTCAAATGATTCAACATATTTCTCTTGATTTACTAGATCCTTATCAATTTTGTTTTTAATTAAATTATACTCTCTGGGTTCGAGAATTCTAAGACTCAAATTTTCAAGTTCATTCTTCATATTATATAACCCAATTCTATGAGCAAGAGGTGCATAAATATATAATGATTCTGATGCCATTTGATCTTGCTTTGCTTTTGATAAAAAATCAATTGTTCGCATATTGTGGAGCCTATCAGCAGTTTTGATAAGTATTACTCGTATATCACTATGAAGAGTTAGTAGCATTTTTCGATAGTTTTCTGCCTGAACTGAGTAGTCTTCATTTTTCTTTAAAGTTGAAATTTTTGTTAATCCATCGACAATTTTTGAAATATCTGGTCCAACTGTTTCATCAAGATCTTCAAGTGTAACCTCAGTATCTTCAACAGTATCATGTAGAATTGCTGCAGCAACTGATATATAATCAAGTCCAATATCTTTGGCTACAATTCTCGCAACTTCGAGAGGGTGATATATGTATGGCTCACCGGACTTTCTCATTTGTCCATCATGACCATTAAAGGCAATAACTAGAGATTCATAGATTATTTTTTTTTCTTTGGATGATATTTTTTGATAACTGGAATCAATTATATCATTAAACATCTCTGTTATTTCTTTGGGTAATATTTTATTCTCAACTAACACTTGTAAATTTTACTACTTAAATTTACAAATAATAATTCTTGATTTAAAGTCAATAATTTATTGAGAGTTAGAATATTTATTTGAGTATCTCCTCCAAAGTCTGGTTTGGTGCGTTTCTAAACTTATATTTCTTCCTGAGATAAATGCATGAGAAACATTATTAGATACTATATCTAATGCATCTCCCTTTGATATAAACAAAGTAGCACTCTTACCAATTTCAATTGAGCCAAATTCGTTATCTATTTCAAGTATCTTAGCAGGATTAAGAGTTATTAAACTTAGAGCTGTCTCTTTATCAATCCCATAACTTGAAAAACTTCCGGCATAAAAAGGAAGATTTCTTATTGATACTCTTGATTGAGGAGCCCCTGACGGGTCTATGCTAACTAGTATTCCTTTATCTAACATATGTTTTGCTAATAAGAAAGTATCATCGGGATCTGAATCAATTGATTGAGGGAATCTATATGGTTGCTTGACAATTACCGGAATATTATTCGCTTTTATGAAGTCTAACTGATTTCTTGACTCTGATGCACCGACAATGACTATTTTCGCAATTCCGAATTTTTTTAAAAAAGTAACTCCATCAACAATTTCTTTTTCATCATCTGCATGCAAATAGACCGTTGACTCACCATTAATTATACTTTTCATCGCTTTACTTTTTATATTCATTGACTTGTTGACGTTCATATTTGCTTTCGACTTTTCAAAAAAATCTTTTAGACCTTTAACTTGACTGGAATAATTATTATTTACTTTAAGTCCTCTATCCTCGTCTAGCCACCATCTGCCATACGTATATGGACTTGGCCAATTAATATGAATACCCTGATCATATTTGATAGTTGCATCCTCCCAATTCCATGCATCAAGCTGAACAACAGAAGAACTTCCAGAAATGACACCACCATTTGGTGCAATTTGTGCAAGAAGTACCCCATTAGGTCTCATACTTTCTACAGCTTTTGATTCGGCGTTGTATGCTATAATTGACCTAATTTCTGGTAAATAAGATCCTGACTCATCATCATCTACAGAAGCTTTAACTGCATCTATCTCAACTAACCCTAGATTAGTATTAAGAGCAATGATACCAGGATAAATGTGATGATTGGTTGCGTCAATAATTGTATCATATTTTTCATTTTTAGAGTCCTGAAACGAATTAAGTTTAGCATCAGACCAGGCTAGATCTGTGGAAGCTATTAAATCAATTTTTCCATTTGTGAATCCTATTATACTATTATTTATTAATTCACCATTACCAACATGAGTTGTTCCTCCATAAATTAAAACTGATTTATCTTGAGCAGGAGCTGGAGTCTGTTGAGAAAATACAAGATTTAAAAAGATAACATTTATTAAAATAATTTTTTTCATGACTTTAAAATTCAGTGTATTCACAGGTTATCTCAATTTGAGGCATGGGGTTTGGAAACATAAGACTTGCACCAGGTAAATTTTGTCCCAGCATTTGCTGAATTAATTTATTTTTCTCTTCCTTAATATCGTTTAATTTCTCTTTGTGCTGATCCTTATCAAAATACAGAGCACCTTCAATATATGTCTGTTCTGTTTGTGTGTAAAGAGACATGGGATGACCACTCCACAAAACAATATCCGCATCCTTTCCAACTTTAAGACTTCCAACTTGATCGTCTAATCGAAGGAGTTTAGCTGGATTTAATGTCACAAACTTCCATGCTTCTTCTTCAGATACGTTTCCGTATTTTACTGCTTTTGCTGCTTCTAGATTCAATCTTCTGGAAAGTTCTGAATTATCTGAATTTAAGGCAACTGTAACTCCAGCATTATGCATTATAGATGCATTATATGGGATTGCATCATTTACTTCAAATTTGTAGCCCCACCAATCAGAAAACGTTGATCCACCAACACCATGCTCTGCCATCTTATCTGCAACTTTATATCCCTCTAGAATATGTGTAAATATGTCTATTTTAAAGCCAAACCTTTCAGCAACTTTCATTAACATATTAATTTCACTTTGAACATACGAATGACTTGAAATGAATCTATCTCCTCTTAAAATCTCCCATAAAGTTTCAAGTTCCTCGTCAAATCTCGGTTTTGGAGTTGATGCTTTTTTTCTTTTATTAAGTGAATTATAATTTGTCCAGTTCTCAGCATATTCTTTAGCTCTATCAAAGTGATCAATAAATACCTGTTCAACTCCCATCCTTGTTTGTGGGAATCTTGAACCTCCCCAATTAGACTGTTTAACATTTTCACCTAATGCAAACTTTATGAATGGTGTAGCATTTTTAAAAAACATATCCTCAATTTCAGACCCCCATTTTAATTTGATAATTGCAGATTGTCCCCCTATTGGATTAGCAGAACCGTGAAGAATTTGAACAGTTGTTACACCACCACCTAAATTTCTATAAATATTAATATCATCTGGATTTATAACATCCATAATCGAGACCTCTGCAGATGAATTGTGACCTCCCTCATTTATACTTGATGCAGCCATATGTGAGTGTTCATCAATTATTCCTGATGTTATATGTTTATTTGTTGCATCAATAATTTTGAAATTATTTGGAGTCTCAAGATTCTTTCCTATGGCAATAATTTTTCCATTATCAATTATTATATCTGAATTCGAAATGATCCCATCATTTTCGTTTGTCCAAAGAGTTGCATTTTTAAAGTGAATAGATTGTCTTGAAGGAATTGAGCTTAGTCCAAAGCCAACATTAGGGTATGTTACTTCTGATATTAATGGACTATTAGATTCAGACTTTGATGTCTTCTTTGACTTTTTGGTCTCAGTTAACTCTTTTTTTGAGATATTAAATGAAAAATTATTATTATTAAAATCAGTTCCAGTACCTTCAATATTATTTGACGAATTTATTTTTAGTGAAATTTGAGCAAAAGACTGTTTCCCGTCTATACTATCAAATAAAGTAATACTCAACCAGTCATCTACAATAGAAGTCTTTGATTTTATGTTTAAAGAGTCTTTTGTAATAATTGATGAGGGTTTTGAAAGGCTATTAGTAATTTTTAAATTGTACGAATTATTATTTAATTCAATGGAATAATCTCCATCAATATTAGTTTTATCTGTATTCTTAATGACGTGTCTTTCTCCTTTGACCCAGTTTTCAATAATCTCAGTTTCTTCATCAAAAATTGGCCCAGATGTGATTAAAAAGTTCGCTAAGTAATTATTCTCTAATTTACCTATCTTTCCCTCTAAACCAATTGAAGTAGCAGGTATAATAGTTAAAGCATCTAATGCAGTTTTTTCGCTTAAACCGTTTTTTATAGCTTTTCTAATGTTTTTCAAGAAGTCTCTTTTATTCTTTAAGTCAGTAGAAGTAATTGAAAAAACTATACCGTTTCTTTCTAATATACCAAGATTAGTTGGTGCTTGATTCCAATATCTGAGTTGATTTATAGTTAATTTGTCGTTAAGCTGGGCGTTAGATACATCAAAGGCATTTGGAAAGTTTACTGGGATTATAAGTTTATTGTTGAATTGCTTTAACTCCCTTACATTCTCATATTCTTTTCCTGAGCCTTTAATAACAAAGTCAAGATCAAGCTCTGCTGAAATTTTTGCAGCTCTGTAAATGTTTAGTTTATCATCTGCGTCAAAGAGTTTTGGTATATCTCTATTTTTAATAACTGACTCTAAAGCTAGATCCTTAGTTTTTGACAAACCTTGAGAATACCAATCTGCATCATAGTAAAGTTGCCTTATTAGTGCCATAGCACCCATAGTAGAACTAGGGTAGGATTGATTTGATGTCTGACTTCTTGAAAACGAGAAATGTTCAGCAGTTTTCTCTGAAATAATTCTAAATGATTCATCTTGATTGTCAATCAATCCTAAAGTAAAACTTGTTCCTCTGTGAACTCCATCATCTCGATGAGAATTTACAACACCAAAACCAATATTCCTTAGTGCTCTTGCATCCTTTTGATTGTAACTATAATCTTTCATACTATTGTAGTCACTTAATATATGATCATTCCAATAATATCCCTTTCTAGTTGGCTCATATTGAGAGCTTCTACCGTAAGATCTCCTTTCTGGTTTTTTTACACCAAATGAAGAATGAATTTCAATAAACGACGGATATATGTAGTTCCCATTTAAGTCTTTAACTATACTGTTTTCTGGGATTACAATATCCTTACCAATTTGTACAATTTTTCCATCTCTCTCAATTAAAGTTGCATTTTTTATTATTGAGTTATTTGAATAAATGTTTGCATTTATAAAAACATTAAACTGATAATCTTGAGTTTTTACTCCATCATTGACGATAAAGTAATCTTGACTATATAGTCCAAATGACAGGAAGAATGAAAATAAAAAGATTCTTTTCATATTAATGGTTTTTTACTTGACTTGAATAAGTACAGCTAGCTAATATAATAAATCAATTAAAATAATCGGATAACACTTCCCTCTGATAGTAATCAATTATATAATTGGAAACTTTATTATAAGATAAAATCCCATCCTCTTGTTTATTAGATTTCAGGTAAAAGTCATATAAATAGTTAGCTATTCGGTCAAAAAAATTATTATAATATTTATTCCAGAATTCTGAATTATTCCTTATGTCAGATTTAACCTTTGGGTCCAGTCTTGAAGTATAATCCTCAAGTTTATCGTTATGATTTTTACTTATCTCATTAAGAAGATTTAAAAGAGCATTAAAATAGCCAGAATATCTAACGTTTGCATTATCACTCTCTATCGCTTTGATAAATCCATAAAAACTTGCTTCGGCTTCATCTGCATATCCCAATTGATGTGCTTGTTCATGAAAAATAACTAATGGCATATCAATTTTTGGTATATCACCGTTAATTACTGATTCTGATGTAAATGGGATAAAGTGCCCAGAGACTGTTTGATAAAGTAGTATACTAGGTATGATTGACTGTTTTACATTGAAACCAGTTGAGTTAGTTAGCTCAAAAAAGTTTAAGTCATTAAAATCTTCAATTATTAGTACTTCTTCGTTAATCTTTGAAATAATATTATCTAAAGTTTTATCTAGCTCCTCAAACTTGTAATCATCCTTAATGTTTAATTTTTCAGAGATGGATGTTCTAAAATAATTTAATCCCCAAAAAGAATAAAAAATAAAGTAAACAATTGAAACAAATGCTAATAAGTTAATTGAATCATTTAGTTTGAATGAAAATACTCTGTAAGTAAGATAAATAATTAAAACTATGGTAATTAGATATAAAACCTCACCAACTGGAATATGAGTATTAGAATATAAAAAAGAATTAATTCTAAGTATAAATTTATATAGGTAGCCAGAGTAATATTCATCAACTATTGATGGATTATTCTGAATATAATTAACTAATAATATTTGGGGTATTAGAGCTAGAGCAAAAATACTTTTAACTTTCATTAATTTATGTCGAGTAATTCAACTTCAAATATTAATGTCGCGTTAGGGGGTATAACTCCGTTCCCAGCACCAGTTGGTCCATAGCCTAGTTCACTAGGAATTACTAGTGTAGCTTTTGACCCTTTATTTAGAAGCTGCATTGCTTCATCCCATCCTTTAATAACTTGACCTACACCACAAGTAAATTCAATTGGTTCTCCTCTGGTGAATGATGAGTCAATTACTGAACCATCAATAAGACTTAAGGAGTAATGAACAGATAAGACATCATTTATTTTTGCATTAGAGCCACTTCCTTTTTTAGAAATTTTATACTTTAAACCACTCTCAGTTTCAATCATTCCTTTTGTTATATCCTTTAAAAGGTTAGCCTCTTGTTCAGCCTTTAAAATATCTGCCTGACTTTTATTTGTTATGTAATCCTCAAAAACTTTAGGTGCATCAAAATTTTCTGCGTCTTTTCCAATTCTGATTATTTTTACACTTTTGATCAGATCATCTTGGGCAATATTATCAACCACCTCCAGACCAGTACTATCTAGTGCAGTACTAACTTTTCCAAAAACAGAATGTTTACCGTCAAGCCATGGAGTTTCAACATGAGTTATAAAAAATTGGCTTCCATTTGTACCTGGTCCAGCATTAGCCATTGATAAAATCCCTGGGCCAGTGTGTTTAAGCTCGTCACTAAATTCATCATCAAACTGAAATCCTGGACCTCCAGAGCCTGTTCCAGTTGGATCTCCACCCTGAATCATAAAATTCTCTATAACTCGATGAAATTTTAAACCATCATAATATGGTTTGCCTGAGTATTCTTCTGCAGTTGCAGGATGATTTCCTTCAGATAATGCAACAAAATTTGATACTGTTAAAGGTGTCTTTTTGTAGAATAGTTCCAATAGTATGTCACCTTTAGAGGTTTCCATATTTGCATATATTCCTTCATTTAGTTCAGAGTAATCTTTCATATTACAAGAGTTTAGTGTTTGAATTAGTGTTATGAATATGATAAATTTTTTAATCATAATTTTCTTTTAAATATTGTCTAATATCCTTAATAAATTTTTCTTCAGTTTCTTTCAGGCTTAATTTTGAAATTCCTCCAGCAGCATAAATATGACCTCCACCGTTAAAATATTTTGAAGCAAAGATATTAACTTTAAAATCACCTTTGGATCTAAACGAAATTTTAATTAATTCTTCTTCTTTTTTCTCTATAAATAATACTGAACATAATATTCCCTCAACACTAAGTCCAAAATTTACAAAACCTTCACTATCACCTTTTTTGAAATTACTCAACTTTTGATCTTTATCTGTTAACATTGTATATAATATTGGAAGATTTCCAACTCTTTTAAAATTATTAATTGTTGTTCCAAGTAGCTTTAATCTGTCAAATTGAAAGTTGTTGTGTAAATTTTCGAAAATATTAGTAACATTTACTCCATAGTCGATTAATTTAGAACCTACTAACAATGTTTTAGAGGTTGTAGAGGGGAAACGAAAAGAGCCTGTGTCTGCCACAATACCAGTGTAAAGGCATGTAGCTATATCATTATCAATTTTATCTGGATTAAGAAATGTTATAAAATCATAGATCATCTCACTCGTTGAACTCATTTCAGAATTAGATATCATATAGGTGGCATAGTCAGATGGATTTTCATGGTGATCAATCATAATTATAGTTGCTGTTGACTTAGATATTTTATATGAAACATTTTTAGCTCTTCCGAGGCTATTGAAATCGAGTGTAAAAATAATTTCAGCTTCCTGAAATAAAACGTCTGATTCTTCTCTATCAGATTCATATACTAGAACTTTATCTGAGCTAGGCAAGAAATTGAGAATTTGAGTGAACTCATTTGGAGATATAATATTTACTTCATGCTTATCTTTGAAAAAATGAAATAGGGCGAGACAACTTCCAAGAGCATCTGCATCAGGACTGCTATGTGGTATTAAAATGATTTTCTTTTTTGAAGATAGAATTTTTTTAATACTTTCAAGAATCTTCTTATCCATGAGTCGGCTAATATAATATTATATTGAAAATTAAAATAAAGTAATTGGTAAAACTTTGATTAATGACAGATATTATTAAATTTGCCGCATGAAATCAAACAGAACATTCACTATGTTAAAACCTGACTCAATTGAGCAGGGCTTCATGCTCCCAATTTTAAATATGATTCAAGATGCAGGGTTTAGCATAATTGCTCTTAAGTATAAAAAAATGACTACAGATGAAGCTGAACAATTCTATTCAATTCATTCTGATAAGCCATTTTTTAAAGATCTAATTAAATTTATGACAAGAGGGCCAATAGTTGCAGCAGCATTAGAAAAGAACAATGCAGTTGAGGACTTTAGAGCATTAATAGGGTCTACTGATCCTGAAGATGCTTTAGATGGAACAATTAGAAAAAAATATGCTAAATCAAAAGGTGAAAATGCAGTGCATGGATCTGATAGTGATGAGAATGCAGCTATTGAAATTAGTTTTCATTTTAAGAACAACGAGATTTTTAGTTAAGAACTAAATCTTTCACATACTCTTTTCCCAATTCCTTATTAATGAGATTAATCACTTTTCTCTTTTCGAAAGTAAGCTCCTCTTTAAGCACAGAAGATTTTAATTTTATGAAAAGCACACCTTTCTTATATTTTACAGTATAGGTATATTTCTGTATGTTTTTACCCATTGTTTTTACCCATGCCTCTTGAACTTTAAGATTATCAATACCAATCCTAAATTGTTTTTGCGAGAGCACATCATCTAATACTTTTGATATATTTTTTATTTCACCTCTTTTAACCATTTGAATATATTTCCTGTAAATCAAAAATTTCTTCTTTGTTTTTTAGTCCTGATAAAGCATCTTTAACCCTTTCAATATGAGTGTCAGTAATAAATATTTGACCAAAATCTTTATTTTCAAGGATTTGAACTATTTGACGAACTCTTTCCTGATCGAGTTTATCAAAAATATCATCAAGTAGTACAAGTGGTGAGTTACCAAATTCTGTTTTATAATAGTCAAATTGAGCTAGTTTTAAGGCAATAAGAAATGATTTTTGTTGGCCTTGACTACCAAAGTTTTTAATCTTGTTGCTTTCAATTGTAAAATTAAGATCATCTTTGTGAATCCCTTTAGATGTATATTGTAGAAATCGGTCTTTAGATTCGCTATCATGTAAAATTTCTGAAAAACTACCTGAATTTAGATCACTCTTATAAGTTATGTCGACAGATTCGTTGCCAGAACTGATTTCAGAATAAAAATTTTTAAAAATTGGAATAAAGGTCTTTAAAAAATTATTTCTTTCTCTAAATATTGGAGTTCCCAAAGTGATTAACTGTTGATTGTAGGTATCAAGAGTATCTTTGTCAAATTTTCTATTAATGAAAAAGTACTTTAACAATGAATTTCTTTGAATGATAACTTTACCGTAATCAATAACTTTTTGTAAATAAATTTTGTCAACTTGGCCTATTACTGAATCTATAAATTTTCTTCTCATCTCACTACCTTCAGTGATTAAATTTCTGTCATGAGGTGATATTATAATTAAGTTTATCAAGCCAATGTGGTCTGATATTCTTTTATATTGTTTACCATTTTTTTTTATAATCTTCTTATCTCCATTTTTATAATAGCAGTGAACCTTTTCATCTCTATTATTAATTTCAAAGTTGCCATTAATTGAAAAAAAATCTTCGCCAATTTTTACATTTTGTGATGTTGATGGGTTAAAGTAGCTTTTTGTGAAGGCAAGATGATATATTGAATCAATTATATTGGTCTTCCCAATACCATTTTTACCAATAAAACAATTGATCTTTTTATTAAAATTGAACTTAAGTTTATCTAAGTTCTTATAGTTATCAATTTTTAGAGAATTTAAAAACATAATTGCTTTTCAAAATAAAACATTAATTTTGGGATTCAAAAAATTATTATGGCAACATTTAATAGAAGGGGTTACAAAAAAAGCAGAAATTTAAAAGCCGATCAAGGTGAAAAAAGCCAGACTGCTGAAGTATTTGATTCATTAGATTCTACTGCTAATAAATCAGAGCAATGGATTATAAAAAATCAAACGAAAATTTTTTCAGCCATTGCATTAATAGCAATTTCAGTGCTATCCTTCTTAGGGTATCAAAGATTTATATCTGAGCCTAAGGAAATTGAAGCAATTAGTGAGCTGAACCAAGCTCAATATTTTTTTGAACAGGCATTAATATCGTCAGAATCAGATTCTCTTTTTAAATTGGCCTTAAATGGTGGTGAGGGTAAATATGGATTTCTTGATATAACCAAAGAATACTCAGGTACTAAGGCAGCTAATCTTGCTAACTACTCTATTGGTATGGCATACTTAAATCTTAAAGAGTATGAAAATGCTATCACTTATCTTGAAAAATTTAAATCAGATGATATTCTTTTAAAATCAATCTCACTTGGAACTATTGGAGACTGTTTTTCTGAATTAAATCAATCAAAAAAAGCATACGAATATTATCAAAAGGCATTTAAACAAAATGATAATATTTATACAACTCCTAAATATTTATTTAAGGCAGCTCTAATAGGATCTGAACTTGGTGAATATAAGTCTTCAATTAATTTTTTAAATAGAATAAAAGAGGAATATCCAGATTCATATGAATCAGGATTAGTTGAAGTTCAACTAGGAAGAATTGAGAATCTAATAAATTAAAATGTGTGCAAAGCAGATTTTTAACAACAACACTGATCTTAGTATAGAAAATCCGAATAAACTAAAGATTGCGTGTGTTATTTCTGACTGGCATAACGAAATTACTGAGAAACTGTTTAATGGAGCGAAGAATACGCTTATAAAAAATGGTATACTAGAAAAAAATATAGCCAAAATAAATGTTCCTGGTAGTTTTGAGTTAGTATTCGCTTGTAAAAACCTTATTGATAAAAATTTTGATGCAGTAATTGCGATTGGATGTATTATTCAAGGTGAAACAAGACACTTTGAATTTGTATCTAATGCAGTTATAGATGGTATTAAAGATTTAAATATCATTTCTGATATACCTATTATTCTATGTGTATCTACTGATGATAACATTAATCAATCTATTGATAGAAGTGGAGGTAAGTATAATAAAGGTGAGGATTCTGCAATTGCGGCTCTTAAAATGATTAAATTTAATCAATGAAAGTAAACCTATTTAAATTAAATAAGAACAGAAAATTTAATTACACTCCTCGTTTTTATAAAGGTAAAGATGATGTTTTACCTGGTTTTGAATCAAAGTTTTCTGTTTATCGTGAGTCTTATAATTCAAACGACATAGGAAAGCATTGGGCTGATCAAAGATATAAAATGCGTAATAGAAAAAATAGGGGGATTAATATGACATTAATCTTAATAGTACTTTTCCTTATTTTGGTATTTTTATATATAATTGACTTTGATATAAATATTTTCTTTGCCAATTAATGTCAGATATAATTAAAATTTTACCTATTGATGTTTCAAATAAAATTGCTGCTGGTGAAGTTGTACAAAGGCCGTCATCAGTACTTAAAGAACTTATAGAAAATTCTATTGATGCGGATTCAACTAAAATTCAGATAATAATTAAAGATGCAGGAAAAAATCTAATTCAGGTAATTGATAACGGTAAAGGAATGTCAAAAAATGATATGCATTTATCATTTGTAAAACATGCTACCTCCAAAATTGTTAAAATAGAAGATGTCTTTTCCATTTCATCTATGGGATTTCGTGGTGAAGCTTTAGCTTCAATAGCCTCTGTCTCTATGGTTGAAATGGAGTCAGTCAATAAAAAAGAAAATGGAAATTATATTGAGATTCAAGGTGGTGAATTAGTAAGTGAAAAAGAATCTAATATTCAGGAGGGAACTTCAATTAAAATAAAAAGTATTTTTTATAATGTTCCTGCACGAAGAGCTTTTCTAAAATCTGATTTTGTAGAATTAAGGCATATACTTGATGTATTCCATAGACTCGCTATTTCACATCCAAAAATTGAGTTTTCATTTATAAATAATGAAGAAGAAATTTTTTATCTCAAACCTCAGTCTTTGAATAAAAGGATTATATCAATATTTGGAGAAAAAATTAGAGAGAATCTAATTCCAATTAATGAAAGCACACAGATAGCAAACATATCAGGTTATGTATTAAAACCCGAATTTTCAAAGAAATCTAGGAATAATCAGTTCATTTTTGTTAACTCTAGATATATTAAAAGTCAGTTTATTAGTCATTCAATTTCTTCTTCATATGAAGGTCTGTTAAAGGATGGGTATCATCCTGGATATTTTTTATTTATTGATATAGATCCGAGTAAAATTGATGTCAACGTTCATCCTAATAAAACAGAAATAAAATTTGATGATGATCAAAATCTTTATTCGATAATTAATTCTTCAGTAAAACATTGTTTAGGTATATATCAGGTTAGCCCAGTTCTTGACTTTGAAAAGAATCCTTCAATGGATATTTCCTACAATCAAATCAAATCACAACCAGTAAATCCAAGTATTGAGATTAATTCGGATTTTAATCCCTTCGAGATTTTTAATGATTCAGAACCAAAAAAAGTTCATGAAGATTTTTCTGACTTTAATAAAGACCTCGAATTAGAGGTTGGAGATAATAAACACTCAAAGATTTTTCAAATCTTAAATAAATTCATTATTAGTACAAATAAGTCATCACTAATTATAATAAATCAAAATTTAGCTCATCAAAGAATATTGTATGAATCATTTTTAAAATCAATTTTCGATAATACAATCAATTCACAAAAATTAATTTTTCCAATTGAGTTAAAATTATCTAAAAAACAACTCTTATTATATGATAAAATAAATGATGATTTCAATTCAATTGGTTTTGATATAAGTATTAAAAAAGATTTAATGATAGTAAAATCTGTCCCTTATGGTATTGAGAAAAGTGATGTTGAAGAGGTTGTAGAAAATATGTTAAATGAAGACTTCAATATTTCAAATGATTTAAGCACATCTGATTTTTTTGCAAAGAGACTTTCAAAAATTACATCGATTAAATCTGGGCAGAAACTAAACTTAGATGAACAAGAATACATTGTCAATCATCTATTTTCATGTAAAGAGCCGAATCTCTCACCAGATAATAAACAAATATTTATTACTTTAAGTAAAAATGATATAGAAAAAAAATTCAATGGGTAGGGTAAGCGAAGTAGTAAAACATCTAATAATAATCAATATAATTTTTTTTATTGCAAAAAATGTATTTGGTGAGTTAATGTATGATTTATTTGCAATGCATTATCCAAAAAATTCAACATTTTTTCTTTGGCAGCCTCTTTCTCATATGTTCATGCATGGTGATCTCACTCATATATTATTTAATATGTTTGGCCTATGGATGTTTGGGACTCCACTGGAACAAATGTGGGGAAAACAAAAATTTATTTTTTTCTATCTTTCCGCTGGCTTTGGTGCAGTTCTTATTCAAACCTTAGTTTACCATTACGATGTTTTAGTTGTTACTCAATCTTTAATTGATAATGGTTTGACAAAAATTGATATTAATAGTTTTTTTGAGACAGGTAGACTGAATACTAGCTTAATCCAGACTATAGGAGAAGAAAAACTTGCTTCAGGAATTCAGTCATACAAGGCTGTTATGGTTGGTGCATCTGGAGCACTTTATGGAATACTTGTGGGATTTGCAATGTTATTTCCAAATGTCCAATTGATGCTACTTTTCCCACCAATTCCTATTAAAGCAAAATATCTTGTTCCTCTTCTAATATTATTTGACCTTTTCTTTGGTTTCACCTCCTATTCTGTTGGTCCAATAGCTCATTTTGCTCATATAGGTGGAGCAATTACTGGTTTTATTATGATGTGGTATTGGAAAAGAAATCAGTTTAATAACAAAAGATGGAATTAGGACAAGATTATTTTATTAAACAACCTATTTATAAAAAAATAATAATTATAAACATAATTATTTTTTTACTCCCGCTTGTTACTAATACATTTCTATTTTTATTTAATTTAAAACAAATTAGTCTTATTGATTTATTTGATCTTCATCCAGCAATTGGAGATGTTATTTGGAGCCCATGGACATTAATATCATATTCTTTTCTTCATATTGATTTTTTTCACATATTCTGGAATATGCTGATTTTATATGTTGTTTGTAATTATTTTCTATATTTTTTAGATAAAAAAAAGTTTCTTGAAATATATTTTTACGGAGTTATCTTTGGGGGATTATTTTTTTTAGTATCCTATAATATCTTTCCTGTTTTCAAGAATTCCTTTTCTCCTCTAATTGGTTCTTCGGCAGCTGTTTATTCGATACTTATATTTGCCTGTACATACATGCCAGAAACTAAAGTAAATCTCATCTTCTTTGATATTAAGTTAAAATATCTAGGTCTTTTTTATGTTCTGCTAAGTTTAATTCAAATACCATTTAGTAACGCAGGAGGAAATATTGCTCATTTAGGAGGTGCCTTTTATGGGTTTTACTATGCAAAAAACCTTAATAAATCGTTAAATATCCCTGCTTTAGAAATGTTATATAAGTATTTTAATAATTTTTCTAAACCTAAAGAAAAGATGAGTAATCAAAAAAAAATAGATGGAATTTTAGATAAAATAAGTAAATCAGGATATGAAAGCCTAAGTAAAGAGGAAAAAGATTTTTTATTTAAAAACTCAGATAAAAATTAACTTTTTGACTTCCTTCTTTTGAAAAAAACATAAATCTGCCATAATACAATAAATGCAATAAAATGAGGTAAATAAGACCTTGGTTTTCCATCAAGCCCAATAGTTGTAAAAATTCTATCCCATCTAAACCTCCAATTTTGTATTCCACTAAATAATCCATCGATACTCATCCATATAAAGACTGGCTTTCCTAGAACATGATCAAATGGAACAAAACCCCATACTCTAGAGTCTTCAGAATTATATCTATTATCACCCATCATCCAGTAATAATCTTGTTTGAAAGTGTATGTATATTGTTCTTCATTATTGATAATAATCTTACCATTTAAAATTTTAATATCATTGAATTCATAGTCCTTTATTATTTTTTTGTAAATAGGAAGATTATTTATATCTAAATCAATTCTATCTCCTTTCTTAGGTATGTAAATTGGACCAAGATGATCGTTATTCCAGTTAAAATTTTTATTATTAGGAAAGTAATTTAAATTGGAGGCTCCTTTCTCCTGGGTGACTCTAAATATTGTATCAAATAATTTTGAATTTTTGATTTTACTTGCATCCTCAAATGTCAGGCTAATCTCTTTTGTGTTTTCAATTAGCTCACTTATAATAATATTGTTATCCCTAATTATATTTATTGGTATACCAGTGTCCTCTGTGTAAACAAGGTATTCATTATTATCTGTATTTGATATACTTAAAATATAATTTGTAATTTCTTCATAAGATCTTTGACTTAAATTCTTAATTATAAACTTTCTTATAAAACCTTTAACACCTAATTCTATTAGTTTATTTGATGAGACACCTCCATCTGATTTTATATTATATGTAAAAATTGGTTTAGCCCTATCAGGCAACTGGTTCTCTTTTCCATTTATAAGAACTAGTCCTTCTTTTATCTGAACTGTATCACCAGGAATACCAATTGCTCTTTTAACATAATTTGATTTTTTATCTCTAGGCTTAATTACTCCTTTTTCTTTTACAAAGAACCTTCTGACTGTATCTGCTGGCCAATTAAATACAACAATATCATTATTTTTTATCTCCTGAAAACCTGGAATTCTAATATATGGTAATTGAGGACTTTTTAAATAAGATCTAGTCTTAAGTATTGGTATGGTATCATGAACCATAGGTAGAGTAATCACTGTAGATGGAATTCTTGCACCATAATGAAACTTGCTTACTAATAGGAAATCACCAACTCTTAATGTTTTTTCTAGTGAACCTGTTGGAATTACAAATGGTTGAAGAAAATAATTATGGACAATAGTTGCAATTACAATAGCAAAAATGAACGATCCAAGTGATCTTTCAAATCCAGAAAATGAAATTTCTTCGACTAACTTTGTTCTCTTGCTAACGTAACTTATATAGAAAATATATATTCCAAGAGTCAAAATTACCATTACTCTATCTGCTTTAGTGTTATGGTTAAACTTCTTAATAAATTCAACCCAAATAACAGGTATCATTAGCAAATTAATAACTGGAATAAAACAAAGAATTAACCACCACCTTGGTCTTTTAATTATATCCAGGTATTTTATAATATTATATAAAGGAATTAATGCATACCAACCTGGAACTCCTGCAAGTCTAAATAATCTTTGAGAACTAAAAAAAGTAATAATATTAGAAAATAAATAGATGTAGAACCATTCAATTAAACTCATACTAATCAATATTAAATTTTAGTTTGATTCCTGCATTTTGAGAAAAATCAAAATAATTACTTTCAATATATGGTCTTAATGATAAATCTTCATTTACATTGAACTGAAGTAAATGTGCTCCTACATTGGCATCAATGATATTTAAAACATAGCTTCCAACTAAAAACATAAAAGAAAAATCTTTATACCTCCTATGAAATTTCATGCCCTCTAATAGTTTTTCATTTTCAGGAATTATTTCAATATACTCATCATCATAAAATCCAGCTAATCTTCTTTTATATGCTGTTCTATATTTATTCATTTCTCTTTGATTATATTTAAAATAATAAGCTGATGCTCCAAGTCCACCGTATATAATTGGAACCATCCAATATCTCCTGGTATAAATTTGACCAAGTCCTGGTACTACTGAAGAATAGAATGCAGCCTTAGATGGTGTTAGAGGATCATCAATTAAAATTTGTTTTCTTGGACTGATGTATATTGAATCAATTTCAGATTGGCAATAGCAGCTGAATGAAAGTATCATTGAAATGAAAAAGAAATAATTTTTCAATTTGATAGTTTTTTTAAAATCATGTATAAATCATTTATACTTTTAAATTTTGCTGATAATAAAATTTTACCATTTAAATCTTCTTTCAATTTAACTTTAGACCCAAATATTTTTTCAAACTTATTAGTTGCATCTATGTATATTTTTGATACATCAGAATTAATATTAGAATTAATCTCCTTTTGGCCAAATTCTCTTACGACCTTTTCAGTCTGTCTAACTGATAAGCCTTTCGCTATTATTAATTCATAGATTTCTAACTGATTTTTTCTATCATCAATGTTAATTAGAGCTCTTCCATGACCCATTGATAGAAACCTATCTCTAATACCTGACTGAATAATTGGATCAAGTTTCAATAATCTTATGTAATTAGAAATTGTTGATCTGTCTTTTCCAACAATTCTCGAGATAGACTCAGTATCTAGGTTATACTCATTTATCAATCTTTCATAACTTAAACCAATCTCGATTGGGTCAAGGTCAACTCTTTGAACATTCTCAACAAGAGACATTTTTAAAACATCTGATTCACTATTTACTCCTATTACATAACAGGGTATTTTATTTAATCCTGCTATTTCAGAAGCTCTATATCTTCTCTCTCCAGAAATTATCTCGTATTTTGATGATTTGATTTTTCGTACTGTTATAGGCTGAATAATTCCAAGTTCTTTAATCGAATTGGAGAGATTCTCTAACTCAGTAGTATCAAAATTTGATCTTGGTTGATTTGGATTAACCTCAATTTTATTTATGTCAATCTCTAAGGAATTGACACCAGTTGATATCTCTTTAGTATCATTTTTATCATCACTATTAAGAAGTGCATCAAGTCCTCTTCCTAAAACTCTCTTCTTTTTTTTATCAGACATTTATATTCTTCTTTATTATTTCATCAGCAAGAGAAAGATAGTTTTTTGTTCCCTTAGATGTTACATCATATGTAATTATATCCTTTCCAAAACCAGGAGCTTCACCTAGCTTGATATTTCTCTGGATTATTGTATTAAAAACTATTTCTCCAAAATGTTTTTTTACCTCTTCAACAACTTGATTTGAAAGCCTTAATCTTGAGTCATACATGGTCAATAAAATTCCTTCAATATCTAAATTATTATTATGTATTTTTTGTACACTTTTAATTGTATTTAAAAGCTTACCCAGTCCTTCTAATGCAAAATATTCACATTGAATAGGAATCAATACAGAATCTGAACATGTTAATGCATTCAAAGTAATTAACCCTAAAGAGGGGGCGCAGTCAATCAAAATATAATCATAATTCTTTTTTATACTTTCAACCTTTTCTTGAAGTTTATATTCTCGATTTTCAATATCAACTAGTTCTATCTCAACTGCTACTAAGTCAATACTTGACTGAATTATATCAAGATTAGGAGATTGTGTATTCTTTATAGCATCATTAATTTTTAAAGAATCAGTAATGACCTGATATAGAGAATTATCTTTATCACTTGGATCAAATCCAAGGCCAGAAGAGGCGTTTGCTTGTGGATCTGCATCAATGATTAAAACCTTTTTTTCAAGAACACCTAGAGCAGCTGCAAGATTAACTGAGGTAGTTGTTTTACCAACTCCACCTTTTTGATTAGCTATAGAAATTATTTTTGCCATAAATTATTCATTATCTGATTGATATTCAATAATAAATATATCCTCATTCTGTTTTTTCATATTATACTTTTCCCTACCATAGTGTTCAAGACTATCTATATTCTCAAGCTTATTAATTAATTCCTGATCTTTAATAATTTCCTCTGTTAATGCATCCTTTCTTTTTTTGAGTTTTTTTATTTCACTATTTAATTCAGCATGAATAAGAAGCGAATTAGTATCAAGAAAAGTTATCCAAAACAAAAACGCAAATAAAATTATTAGGTATTTAAAGTATGCTTTACCAATTATAGACTTTAATTTTTTAAGTAATTGACTCATTAAATTTATTTAGGTAAAACTTTAAATATACCCTCACCTTCAACACTTATATAAACATAACCATCTGGACTTATATTAACATCTCTAACTCTACCAACTCTTGGAAAGAGCTTCTCCCTTTTTACTATACCAGAGTTATCAAATACTAATCTCTCAAGATATCTAAAGCTAAGAGATCCAACTAACAGAGTATTGCTCCAATCACTGTAAATTTGGGAATCTTTTATCATTGCCATCCCAGATGGAGCAATGGATGGTGTCCAATAATAAAAAGGATCAATTGTACCATCTAATGTTCTTTTTTTTGTTATTTCACTTCCACTGTAGTTTATTCCATATGTTGCTTTTGGCCAAGCATAATTTCTATTTAAAGGATTCTCTCCTGGCTTAGGATCAAGTATAATATTTATTTCATCACCACCTCTTGGTCCATGTTCATGAATCCATATTTCGTCATCATTCAGTCCATCTACAATACCTTGAGGGTTTCTATGGCCATAGCTCCACATGGCTTCTTTAGAATTATCTACGCCTATAAAAGGATTGTCATCTGGGATAGAACCATCTAAATTTAATCTGTATATTTTACCTCCATCTAGATTTATATCTTGTGGGTTTACATCTCTATTCCCTCTATCTCCAATAGTAAAAAAAATATACTGACCCTTTAGCAAAATACTTCCACCAAAATGTCTTTCTTCTTGTGAATCAGGAGTAGCTTTATAGAGTTGTTTAAGGTTAGTTAAATTATCTTCAGATAGAGTTGCCGAGTATAAAGATGTATTTGATCCATTATTAGAATCAGATACACTAGCCGTAAGATATATTCTGTTGTTCTCTTTGAAGTTTGTATCTACTGCTACATCAAGTAATCCTCCTTGTCTTGAAAAAATAATTTCAGGAATACCATTAATTATTTTCTTTTCGTTGTCTGACACATGATATAAAATTCCTTTTTTATCAGTAACTAAAAATGAGTCATTATCTGTAAACGCAAGACCCCACGGAATATCAATTCCATCTATAATTTTAACTAGTTCAAAAGAACTTTCGTCAAAATCTTGAATGGGTGGATAGTTCTCGTTTTGAGAGCATGCAGATGAAATAAATAATAAAAGAAAAGAAAATATAAGATTTGTTTTTTTCATAACTCGAATTTATGATAATTTAACCACTCAATAAAGTTTTTTCAAATCAAATCAAGTCAATTAAACTTACGTTTTGATAATTTCTTTTTAAATAATCTAATGTCTCTTCCATAAGCTCTCCCATAGATTTACAGTTCTGGAAAGATTGTTCGTTGGTAAATTTATATATTTCTTTTTTTAGATTATCAACATTCTCTTTTTTACTTACTGTATCTTTCTTCATGATCTTAATTAGAAGCTTCATTCTTTCATCCGAGATTATTAGTCTCCTTGAAATAGTTGACCTTTCCTCAATCTTGTATTGGACGATTGAGTCAGTTTTCAATTTATCTCTTACGAGCTCCATCATTGGTTTATTCTCTTTAAAAAATTGAGGTCTGTAAACTGAAAATTTTCCTTCATAGCATTGCTGATCAAAATCAATAGCTCTTATTTTATAAATAACTTGATCAAAATCATGAATAGGTATAACAACGTAGTTGTATGATCTCATATCTCCTAAAAGTCTTATCATACATCTTTCATTGAACTTAACATATTCTTTTGCGATTTGAGATTTTTGAATCTCAGTACATTTAGGTAAATAATCCTTGATAAATATATCTCCTGGAATTCCTGCAATATGCTCTTCAATTAAGGATGAATCATTAACCAAAAAGTTTAGATTTCTTGGAGACAACATGTGTTCAAATTCAATCCCATAAACTCTGGAAGCATCAGTCTTTTTTACATAGAAATATGTGAAGTTATCATTTACTATATTCCTAATTTTGACTCTAAATGGTTTAGAATTACCAAACGTACAATAGTCGACGGAGTCAATGTTTAGATATGGAATTGATGAAGGGTTTCCATCTGAGTGAAGGAGTGTGTATATAATCTTTAAACTTTTATCTATTTCTTGCCTTTCTGTTTCGTTAAAAATTAACCTAACCCATAATGTATCTTTATTTTTCTTATCATAAAGATTTATTGAGTCAGAATATCTTAATAAATCCTCGTAAGAGATAACATCATCCATCCATCTGTCATGTTGCTCTAAAAATAGTTTTAGACTCTTTGAGATAGGGTAGAAAGGTTTTTTCTGAGATATTAGTTTTTTATCAATTTCCATTAAATAAATATACGATAAACCTAAAAAGTCGGGATGACAGGATTTGAACCTGCGACCCCACGCACCCCATGCGTGTGCGCTACCGAGCTGCGCCACATCCCGAATTAATTTACATTAACTTTTTCAATTTTAAATGATGGAGATAGATCTTGGGGTTCACACTCACCTTCTTTAGTCTCTTTGTTTATTTCAATCTTATAACTAGGAGATGAAAACTCATCATAAATAAGCTCTGCTTCAATAATTATCTTATCATCTGTTATACTGAATACAGTAAAATTTCCTTCATAATAATACCTCGATTCATCTTCCATGCTCTTTTGTTGTAAAGAGATTTTATTATCATCCTCAATTAAAAATCTATATTCTGATCCAGGAACAGATACTTTATTTCCATTAATTATTAGGTAATCACCGAATTTATTTTCCATATAATAAGAATTTTGTATTCCTATGTAGACTCCTAGATACTCTTCATCCATAATGGATTCATTAACTTTAACCTCATCTACTTTGGAGTCCTTACTTACATTTGAATCGCATCTTACGAGGAGTATTACAAAAGCTATTGATAAAAGAAATAAAAATGACCTTTTCATTTATTTTTTAAATTTATAGCTAAATATCAAAAAATGAAAAATTTCAAGAATTATAATTTATTCAATGTTTTAATTTTTAATTTATTTTTTTGTTTTTATGCTTTTTC